>Ga0209188_1000154_pt1 | contig 77585 bp, 71 predicted proteins | sample C_130625_EF_Meta_FD_187307 | JGI IMG/M metagenome (GOLD analysis project Ga0209188, IMG submission 187307) | Freshwater microbial communities from Lake Croche, Canada to study carbon cycling - C_130625_EF_MetaG (SPAdes) (version 2) | ecosystem: Environmental > Aquatic > Freshwater > Lake...
GTGGCTCCAGTTTTAACTTCTGGAACTTTAAGTCTTGTAGATTCTATAGTAGTTGCTGCTGTGACAAATGCTATCACATCAGCCTCTTCAAGTATCATTACTTTAGCCAACTGTCAAATGCTAACTTTGGCATTAAGTAATGTCGCCCCAGTTGTATTAAATGGTTTTTATTCAATATTTAACTGCGTATATGATAAACCAAACTCAACATTGGTTGCACTGTCCCCTAGTGGTGGTTCAACTAGTTCTATTGATTACTTTCAGTATATTAATGCTGATAGATTAATTTTAGCATCTAGTGGGCAGATAACATTCCCAGATGGATCTACACAAACAACAGCTTTTCTTAATAATTTAAGTTCCTATGCTACCAATACTCTTTTACAATCTACATCTGGTTTATTAACACCTTTAACAACTACAAATACTCTTACAGGTTTATTAGTTAAGACAACAGATCTTAATACATTAAGTGCTACTCTTCTTACAAGAACAGACTACAGTACATCATCAGCCACATTTTTATCAACAACAATTTATCAAAGTGCTTCTAGTTCTTTTGCTACTAATACTTTACTTCAAAGTACTTCAGCTTTACTTACACCTTTAACAACTACAAATACTCTTACAGGTTTATTAGTTAAGACAACAGATCTCAATACGCTAAGTACTACTTTACTAACAAGAACAGATGCTAATACTCTTACAAGTCAACTCGTAACTAATACTACATTTAATAGTTATCAAACAAATGTTGCTAATACAACAGCGCTTCTTACACCTTTAACAACTACAAATACTCTTACAGGTTTATTAGTTAAGACAACAGATCTTAATACATTAAGTGCTACTCTTCTTACAAGAACAGACTACAGTACATCATCAGCCACATTTTTATCAACAACAATTTATCAAAGTGCTTCTAGTTCTTTTGCTACTAATACTTTACTTCAAAGTACTTCAGCTTTACTTACACCTTTAACAACTACAAATACTCTTACAGGTTTATTAGTTACAAATACCACTTTAAACAATTTAAGTGGTAATTGGCAAACAGCCTATCAAAATGTTTCTGCTAATAATTTATATCTTAATGCAAATACAACTTCGTTAAGCGCTTTAAATGCTTCATTAGTAGTTCAAACAATATCAGCGGCTACCTACTTCGGTATACCTTCAACTGGTGGTAATAGTAATCAATGGAATAGCGCTTATACATGGGTTAATACTAATTCAGCTGCAGCAACTTTTGTAACTTCTATAAGTGCTCCTGCTTTAAGCGGTACTTTTTACGGAGATGGCTCGAGATTGACAGGCATCAGCGCTACAGGCTTTATTTTTCCAAATAATTTAACAGTAACTTCTTCTATAAGTGCTCCTGCTTTAAGTGGTACTTTTTACGGGGATGGTTCTAAATTAACTGGTATTGTTACAAACAAACTTAACAACGGAACCACGCAGGTCATTTTATGTTCTAATAATACTTTAAGTGTACCTAACAATCTTTATGTTAATAGTAATGTGGGAGTAGGTACAACAACACCCATCCGTAAATACCATCAAGAAGGTGGAAAATTTTTAGTAAACTCTAATGATGGAAGTTATGGACAATTTCAATTTATTAATCCAAGCAATGGGGAAGCTAGTTTGGTAATAGCAACTAATTCTTACCCAAATGCAAATGGTACAATTTCAAGCAATTCTGATGACACCCATATGTGGGGACTTGGTCTTGGTATGTATGGGAACGATTCTAATATCTTTACTATTGGAAATGCTAATTCTTTGGAAATATTAAGACTTACCGATGGATTTGGTGCTACAATTTATGGGAACATTTATGCTCTTGGCAGTATAACTGCTGATGAAACTATTAGTGGTACCAACATTAAAACTGTTGAAGGTATTACATTTGGTGATGGCTCTACTCAAACAACTGCTTTTACAGGTATACCAATTACTACTAATTTTATAACAGCAGTAAGTGGTACTACTAATCAAATTAACGCTTCCCGGTCTGGATCTACTGTTACACTCAGTTTACCAAATAGTGCAATATTTCCAGGAGATGTAAATATTCAAGGTAATCTAACAATATCAGGAAGTGCAACATATATCAATGCTAATAACTTAATTGTTAATGACAATATAATTTACTTTGCAGCAGCTAATCCTGCTAATACTCTAGATATTGGTATTGTAGGACACTTTACCAATGCTGGCAATTACAATCATACAGGTTTAGTAAGAAAAGCAGGTAATAATATACCAGGGACCTGGACATTGTTCTCAGGTTTAACAACAGAGCCTTTATCTGCTTCAAATATTGATTGGACAGATCCAAATATAAGAATTGATTCATTAAGCGCTAACTTAATTGGTAATGTAACCGGAAATGCTAGTACAGTAACAAATGGTGTTTATACAAACGGCTCGTATTCAGATCCTTCTTGGATTACTTCATTAGCTGATTCTAAGATTACTGGTACTAAGTTTGCAACTAATACAACTACTAACACTCTTACAAGTCAATTATTATTAACTACAATTTATCAAAATGCTTCTGGTAACTGGCAAACTGCTTATCAATCTGTATCTTCTCAACCTCGCACATTAATAGATGCAACAAGCTCTATTAAACCTATAAGAGGTAATAATACAGCATCAGGTATTTATTCTAATATAGCTGGTGGCGTATGTAATTTAGTATCTGGTTCTTACTCAACAATCGTAGGAGGGTTTAGTGGATGTGCAACAGGGTATGCAACATTTGTTGGAGCAGGATCAGGAAACTGTGCAACTTGCGATTACGCTGTAGTTGTTGGAGGTTCGTTAAATAGAGCTTTATCAGCGCATAACTTTATAGGCGGCGGAAATAATAATCTCGTTACACTTGGTGCATGTAGCGTTGTAGTTGGTGGTCTTAATAACTGCACTACCAATGTGTTTAATTTCGTTGGTGGTGGTACAGTTAATTGTGCTACAGCTGGTATGGCTACTGTTGTTGGTGGTAAAGGAAATACAGCTACAAATAACTGCTCATTTATTGGTGGTGGTTGTGGTAATACTAATGGTGGTGTATATGGTGTTATTGTTGGTGGTAATGGTGGAACAATAGGTGGTACAAACAACCAAGGGTTTATTGGAAATGGATGTAATAATTTAATTTGTAATACTGCATACTGTTCATCAATTATTAATGGTGATACTAATAAAACTCCTTCCGGTGCCTATGCTTTTATTGGTGGTGGAACTACAAATACAGCATCAGGTTTATATTCCTCCATTGTAAATGGTAAAAGTAATATATCTTCTGGTACATATTCTTTCATAGCTGGTGGTTCTGCTAATGACACAAAAGGCTTTACTAATACCTTTATCCTAGGTACCGGATTAAGCGCTTTATCTGCTAACTACACTTATTTTAATAATGTTGAAATATCTAATACACCATCAAATCTTATTATGAAAGATACAACTGGTAAAAGATGGACTATTACAGTATCAACTGGTGGTGCTCTAGTTGTAACAGCTTCCTAAAGTTAATTCGTATAACCAAAACTTTGTTGATACCAAGCAAGGTTGTTATCAATCCAATCACAAACTTGTTTGCCTAAAATTTCATTATAGTCTGGTGTCAGAGGTTGTACTTTTTGTCTGATTGTATGTAAGTCTGAAGTAAGACCATAAACAGAATCATCTTCTTTAATTGTTTGTTCTATATTATCAAAATCATGTTTAAATGATTGTATTTCAAGATACTGATAAATCTTATCCATTTCTCTTTGAGGGTAAGAAGTTAAATCTTCTGCTCTAATATAAAGTACTTCTTTATTAATACCTTCTAAAAATGTTTGATTCAATCTCTCCAATGCTAACCCAACTGGAGGTGAAGCAATCCAAGAATCAATTCTCTTAGCTGTACTAGTACCTTTCATTTCAGAATGATTTTGTATATCTTGATGATATTCCGAACTTTTTCTAAAAATTTTTTCCATAGAGGCAAAAATACTTTTTAAATTTCTAACCATACAAATCATTTTAGGTTTATATGGCATAAATGATTCAAACCATTTATAATGAATCGTTCCACCTCTTGTTTTAATACAAAGGTTTGGCTTGTCTGTATAAGAAGAAGCATAACCTTCTAGACCACCTCTACAAAACCCTCTCCAAGTCTTTAATGCTAACTCTTTATCTATAGCCTTAACTTCTGGTGTAGTTGTGAAATTCATTCTAGCCCCATAAAGATATTCTAATACTGGATCTGTTGGTGTTGCTTGAATTTCTGAATGTTGATTGAGAATACATTGAAGTAATGTACTCATACTTCTTGGCATTGATGAGTTGAAGAATATATTTTTCATTTAAAAAGTAATAACTGGTTGTTGAGCTATCTCAAAAGCTAATTTATTCTTTGTACTTAAAATAGATTCTACAAATTGATCTTTATCAAACATTTGCCCGATATTATCGTACGGACATTCATAAAATCTACCACCAGTCCAATCTTCGGACTCAAGATACGAATCAATACGGTGTCTAAAAGACTCTGAACCAGACGCTATAATATTATCATGTATGTTATGACCAAACACTACAGGTGAATTTGAAATCCATCCAACGGTAGCCTTTTTATTAAACGCGGCAGCTGCGTGTTGAGCAAAAGAATCAATACATAAAAACTTATCAGATAATGCTATATAACAAAAGAGATTTCTAAAATGATCTGATACATGAATAGTATTTTCTAATGTTGGTTGCTTCTCTCTTCTTATATGAAATACTTTACTAAATTTGTCTTTAACTGTGTTTACTACCTCTTGAGCGAAAGCAGGAGGAAGGTCTCTTGACCAAGAATATGGATACTCTTGATTATCTGCCCCACCGCTTGATTGTACTAAAAGTATAGGACCATCTTTGTTAATATTCTTTTGTACAAAGAGAAGTTCACGTTCAGTTAAATGGATATCAGTCTGTACACTAACACAGGGAATATTAAAAACATCACACCAAATCTCCGCTAAAGATTTCTTTTTATATAAAAGATCTCCGGAATGGTAAGGCTCCATCCTAAAGATTTTTGTTTCCTTACCGTTAATATAGTCATCGTAAAAGTACGGTAGATTACCAAATTTATAAACTCGATAAACTAAAGGGTTGTGAAGAAAGACTTCCGGGTAAGCGGTAACAACAATAAGCTTATATTCTGGGTAAGCTGCTTTAATTGATTTAACTACAGCTGTAGCAACAATATTCTTACCACACCCTCCATCAATATGAAATATTACGTATTGATCCATACTATCATATTATAGTATATTACTTCACTTTATCGGCAAGAGCAGCAATATAATTTACTAAATCAATAGCTGTATCTTTCTTATAACCACCAGCAAAGCGAGAGTACTTTTGATCTATAAAAGTAGCTAGAGCAATTACCTTACAAGTCTCATCATCGAGTTCAACGTTTGTATACTGCTTAACAATAGCTTTAGTTAAATGCCAAATACCATCTTTACCCCAAGTATCAGCATACTGGTCCCCGCGCTCTTGCATCGTCTTAGCAACTTCCTTAAGGGTGTTAGTTGCTGAAGAAATAAATTCGTTAGCCATTAGTGATTACCAAGCCAGTTTTGTGATGAAGTATTAGCTGTTGATACTTCAGTAATATCAAAATAGAGAGAATGACTTGCACCATTTGCTTGTATACCGTATGCTTTAATTTTACGTAACCCCTTGAACCCTGGTACCATACGATCGTGAGTAGACTCGTTTACGATTTCAAAATTATTTCCAAACTCTTTAGAAAGAGCACTATAGATAAACATATTAATATCTGTCGATCCTACTTGAGAAGCTTTAATAAGAAAAATATTAGGTTGACTCATAAAAATAATTAATCCTTAGAATTTCTTTTGCTACTTGTAGTAGTATTTTTCTTTGAAGCTTTTGGTACTCTATTAATAGCAATAAGCTTGTTATTTTTTTCTTCAGCAACAAGAACCTTCCATTCTTCATCGGAAAGACCTTTTGGACGATTAGCTAAAAACTTCTTTACATTGTATAGTTTAGAAGCACGAGTAACTGATAGATTAGGCCAGAAGTGCATATGTGTTATTGGTTAGTTTCATAATTTATTACAGAGTCGACACGAAAAGAACGCCAAGATTGCTTTTCAATATCCCATACAGCTATTGATTCAGGATTATCACTTTTCATGCGTTTATTATTAACAAGATCAATATCAGGTAGATAATCTTCGTTAAGAGTACAAATCATTTTACGCAAACTATCATCTTTCTTTTTAAAATTAACAGTGACTACAGTTTTTTTAAGAAGGGCTTTAAATTCATCTTTCGTAATCATGTATCAATAATACATTAATTTTTAAAAGAATCAAGAGATATCTCTGTTTAAATCATCAAAATTTAAATTATTTTCTAAAACTTCAAGAATATACTGCTGTATCTCTTTTTTTGAAATGTTTGATTTGTTTTTTAATTTGCTAATTGTTTGACGAAAATCTTCATCATATTCAAGCTTAAACACTAACTTGTTTCCGTAATCCGTTACGTCGTGTATTTCTAGATGCATTATTTTTTCTTTTTTTAGGTTTACGGTGTTCGGAAAGTAATTGTTGAAGGGCAGATTTATAAATTTTATTAATTAAATTTTTTAAAAACCGAGCATTATCAAATATACTTACATTATTTATTACTCTAGACTCAGCATAAAGCACTTTAGTTTCGGACCAATCTGGGTACAGGTAATGTATACATTCATGATATGCTGTACGTAAAAGGTCTTTTCTATGATCTATTTCTAAAATATCTTCATCATACCTACACCATCCACAAATACCAAGTTTTTTAAAGACTACAAACTCTGGTGGCTTTTGCCTAATCAGCCATAAACATCGCCTATAAATAACTCCTATATCTTTTTTTGTTAATTTATCTGCAGCCATAACAATACTTATTATACGAACTATTTACTTTAAATAAAGGTAAAAGTTGATAAATATTATACGTTTATGGATATTATTAAAGAATCATTAAATACTAATGATAATATAGGTTTAATGGGGTTTACCCCTAGAATGAAGAAGCAGTTACCCTTTCCATTAGAAAATATGGAAGAACAACTTGCTGATATTTACTTCAATCTTGATAAAGTACGTAAACGTTTAGAAGTTGTTAAACGTAATAATGTTACAAGTCTTACTAAGGCTCGTATGAAGAAGATAAAAAAGATGCAATTTAAGATTAATACTGCAATGGCTTTATTAAAGTACTTAACAAAAGATTTAGATAGTTTTTGGATCAATTAATAGAAGCGTCTATATTTTCATTTCCTACTGGAAGTACTACTTTGCTGAGAGGTATTGTAAGTTGTGTTGAAAAGAACTGCATTTTAATACCATTTATTTGATTACAAGACTCGCATTTAAATCTATTTTCCTGATTAAGAACAATGGGTGTTGTATTAACATGTTGACAATATGAACATGTTAAACGTACAGTGAACTTTGATAGTTCTTCCAATTGCTTATTGAGAATCTTAGCTCCTTCAACAAGATCTTTTCGTTGAAGGAATGTGTTAATAATTGCAAAAATAATAAACTGCAAACCAAATGCAATTATAAAATATCCCCAGAATCTATTTGTTATGAGATATCCTCCAACTCCAACTATAGTACTTACAAAAAGTGTAAATACTTGAGATATAACAATAACAAGAATTTCTGGTTTCGTAAAAAAATCTTTTATCTTTTTAAACATATTATAACTTAATAATAAGCTTATGTAGTAGCAACTTTTTCATAGATCTTATCTGTAGCTGTATCGATGTACTTTAAAATGTCAAGAGGTTTAAGTTCTACTTTATCAAAATCAATTTTTCTATCATCGCATTTATCACCGATAACATTAATTGCTTCTTCAAGCGCTGTCCATCGACAGAGCTCGTATAATGATAGTTTACTAATATCGACGTCTGATACTTTATTTGTTTGTTTAGATGTAATTTTCATAATACAACATTAATATAGCTTAAAACAAGCTATCAGGTCAAGCTATTTTTTCAAAAACCTGAATGTTAGCTCTAGAAACCTCAAAAACATCTTCAGGGAGTTGTTCGACAAAATCGAGCAATGTTGATGTTATACCGTCTGTAAATTCTTCAGCAGTAAGAGATAATTTATATCTATCTGGTAGTTGCATAAAGTCATAGACACCATCACCGTTTTTACCAAGATACAAAATAAAGTCACCTCTTCTATGTTTAGTAAACGCGTATATACTACGTTCTTTAGGTACTTGTAATAACCTCTCTTTGTTCTTCTTGAATTTAAACATCAAGAATAATTTATATTATATTTTTATTAATTCCAGAGACGGATATAACGAACAGCACCGTTTATATTAAGCTGTAAAAATTCACTTGTAGTATTGAGGTCTTGTGCTGGTATAACAATATCGGCCTGGGTGTAAACAATATCTCCAGCTGAAAGCCCACCTGTAATAGTTACATTACCATTAAAATAAACATCACCGTCTGTTTGTATAGAATAAGGGGCATTAGCAGCATTAAAATATGCAGTAGGTAAACTACTTAAACTATTAGTATCGCTAAAACCGGAAGCAGATAACGGACCGCTAAGTATAAACGGCCCTTGAAAAGGGTTATCGGTAGACGCAATTGGATCGTGAGTTGCATCAGGATAACGTGGATCTCCTACTGAGGTACTGTGATGGTTATGTCTATGAAACTTATTATGAAGTTTACTGCTCATTAACTATATTTAATCTCTAACTTTGAATAAATATTATCATATACCCATCTAATTTTATGGTTGATTCGACAAATTATTATCCATTGATAGCAGCTTTTTTAACAGGTATAGCAGGTCCATTAGGACTTACTTATATAAAACATAAGCTCAGAGTTAAAACACGAGATATAGATAAACGTAAATCTGACTTTGTAAATTCATTACATATTCAAGATATTGTAAATAATTCTTTAAACAAACTACAAATAAAATATGATATTGATAGACTTTGGATAGCACAATTTCATAATGGGGGTAATTTTTATCCTGGAAATAAATCAATGAAAAAGTTATCTATGACTTTTGAATCTACAGCCCCAGGTATAGCGGCAGATATAATGAAGATGCAAAATTTACCTGTTTCGTTTTTTAGCTCAGCATTACAAAAATTAAACAACGGAGAGGAATGTCTTTTAATTGATACTCATACTGAAGAAGATTATGCTCTTGCTTCTTTTTGGGAAAGTAAAGGTGTTAATTCTGTTTATCTTTTCCCTGTTCGTTGTTTAGAAGGAGGTTTTATTGGTATACTCGGTGTTGATTTTGTAAAAACAGATAACATATTAAATGAAAGTATATATAAAAAAATAAAAGCCGAAGCTGATTCTTTATCCGGTTATATTTCTACACTTTCTATCGATAAAGAATAATTGCATTTTTGTTTCTTTAGGAATAATTTATTCATATGAATAAAACTATATTCCTTGCATTGTTATTACCGTTTATTACATCTTGTACGGTATATACAGAAAAGCAATCAGAGGCATTATCTCAGAATGTTTACGCTACAAACGATTCTGTTAATAAGGGAAGAATTGATCTTGCGTATTATTACTCCGATCAAACTACTCGATTAGTAAAAATACCTAAACATCGTATACAGATTCAATCTGTATATGAAGCTGGTCAAGTTGTTAAAGGTACTAAAACAGCTGATAAGACAAGAGTGGTTCTTGTTCCTGATCAGTATAAAGACGAAAAAGTAGTTGTTGTTGGGTCGAGTGATTATCAGGATCTTTTAAAAGACAAAACAGTCGTCGATCAACTTAAAAACGATAATAAAAATATTTTAAAAGATAAAATATTAGTTGATAACGAGCTTAAAAAACAAGCTGAAATGAAAGATAAAATGGTTAATGATCTTAATAAACTACAAAAAGATCATATTAAAGATCAATTTACTATTTTTAGAGATAATGTAATTATTGTTGTTCTTTTAATTATTATTGCTGGTTTACTCTATCTTCTTTTTAGAACAGGAGCTATATTATAATGAAGAGTTTACCACCTCTTTCTTCGATAGAAAATACTATTAAAACAGATGTTATTAAGTCGGGTAACTGGCTTAAAATGCATCCTAAATTTACACTTATTTTAATTGGTTTTATTTTTGGTTTAATTATTGGCATAATATTGTAATAAATATTATGTAATGTGGGGAGCATTAGATACAATACTACGTTCTACAGTAGCTTTTCTTGAATACGGAAAAGCACCTCCAGGTACTTCAGATAAAATGAAAGAATCTCTTGAAAACGAGAATCATTTATCTTCTAAAAAGTTTTTTGTTATATTCACATCGTTTATTACTTTAATTGCTTTTTTCTTTATATGTGTCGGTATTTTGTTTTTGATGCCTAGAGACTCCATTTTTATTGGAGGCTATGTAACAATATTTACAAAAACTATGGAAATATTTGCCGTAATTATAGCGACATATCTTGGTGTACAGGCTGCTGTTGATCTTCGTTATAATAGTTCATCAAACGTATCAATGAATACAGAAGTCTCTGATAGAACTTCTACTATCAACGAAAATATCGTAGAAAATTTAACAAAGAACGCTAAAGAACCTGACTATATTATAGCAGAAATTAATAATATATGAAACGACCATCAGCACAAGCATTAAACCTTGTTTTAGAATATGAGGTAGGTGGCAGTAAAGATTATTATAACAAATACTTATCACGCCCTACATGGCCCGGAGGACATAGCGGTTTAACTCTCGGTATAGGTATTGATTGTGGTTACTATACTCAAGATGAGCTTTCTAAATTATTTAGCTTTTTACCATCTAAACAACTTGATATAGTTAAAAACGCATCTGGTAAAATAGGAGAAAACGGAAGAGCGTATGTTCGCTCTGATACTGTAAAGAACGCTAATATAACAGTAACCTGGGAACAGGCAGTTGATATATTCAATTCTTTAACCTGGCCTAAATTTGCTAGACTTACAGAAAAAGCTTTTCCTTCAGTTGATGAGCTTTGTGATAATGCTTACGGTGCTTTAGTTTCGTTAATTTTTAATAGAGGTACATCAATGATAGGAGATAGTCGCTTAGAAATGAGAAACATAAGAGTTTTAGTACCAAAGAAAGATTATAAAGGTATTGCTAATGAACTCAGAAAAATGAAAAGGATTTGGGAAGGAAAAGGACTAGACGGTTTAATAACTAGAAGAGAAGCTGAAGCTAAGCTTATTGAATCTTGCGCTTAGTCGTTGTAGAATAATTCTCGAATCATTAGCTTAAAATAAATGTATTCTCTTCGTATAAGAAGAGGAACAAGTATTGGTAACGACCTAATAATAAAATATGTCAACCAAAAACCGTATACAATTTTTCGTAATATATTAAACATCTGTGTTTAATTATATAAAATCGCTTAAATATTCTATATAGTGTATGAAAAAATTTGAAAGATTAATGAAAATGTATCTTACTGAATTCAATATTGAAGATAGTAATGATCCTGGATTTTATGATTATGTTGTTCTTTTACTTCAACAGTTAGTTGCTAGAGATTTAATCTCTCCTGAGATATTAGGAGATTTAAGAAAAACAGCAATGAAAATTGTTCACGATAAAACATACAATTATTCAGATTTTGATAATCAACACAATGTTAACTGTACTATTGATTTTATTTTTAATTCATTTGAGCATGGTGAAACAGATAATCAAAAGTTAACTGGTATGACTGTTGTTATTCAAAACAACATACCTGATAAAAATGGAGAAAAAAGTAAACCTTATAAAATTACTAATACATTTGAAGAATCATCTGTAGATGATATTTGCAATCACATTGACGATTTAAAGAGCGGTAAGAATAATGAAGAAGAAATACCTGGTGAAACAGCTCCTGAAGCTGTTGGTGAAACTCCCTCAGCAATGCCTGGTGCCGTTCCTTCTGTCCCTACCGGTGAAGAAGTACCTGTGCCTCCGGCGGCAAGCACATCTCAATATTTAAAAGGTTTAAAGTAAGTTACTCTATACAATCTTCGAAGTCTTCTGCTTCAAGATCGTTGACTTTTTCTTTAAGATATTCAATAGCATATTCTATATCTTTAATACTGCTAAATTGGTTTTCAAAAACCATAGCGATTATATCGTCTAAAGTATGTTCTATTATGGATTCAATTTCGTTCTTTTTAAGTGACATAGGTCTATTGTTTATCTATTTATGGTAAAATGTTCAACTCTTTTTCTGTAAAAGATAAGTCTCCTGGAAAAATAGCATAAACAATTCTTGGAGCACCAAATGAAAATTCTAATACAGGATCAGCGCAATTGTATTCATTTTCTTCAAAACACTTCATATATTCTTTTATTAAACTGAAAACTACTCTAATAAGATTCTTTTGTGTGTTGATAGGAAATATTATTATTGTTTCCCAAAAAGGTTCTGGTAATAGAGGAAACCCTTTTTTAAAATAAGTTGTGATAGCTTTTGTTGCATTCAACAGTATACATCTATCTTTAAGTTCTTCATTTAATTCAAAAGCTGTCATATAACAAGTAATATAAAGACTTAATAAAATTAAAGCAACTGTTTTGAATAAATATTAATAGATGAGTAAAAAAAAGCGTACTGCGAAAGCAGCTACTGTTAAGGCCGAAGAAAGTAAAACACTTACAGAGGATACATCACCCAGAGTACCACAAAGAGATAAACTTCCATATAGTTTAAATATAAAAGGACTTGACTGGACTGAAAAACAAAAAGCATTTATTGAACTAGCTACTCATAAAGATACAAGAGCTGTTTTTTTAAGCGGTCCGGCTGGTACATCAAAGACAGCTCTTGCTGTGTATTGTGCTTTGACATTAATGAATTTAAAGAAAGCAAGTGAGCTTATCTACGTACGTTCAATTGTTGAGAGTGCTTCTCATACTCTTGGTTCATTACCTGGCGAAGCTCATGATAAATTTAAACCTTTTGCAATGCCTTTAGTAGATAAGCTTGAAGAATTTCTCTGCAGTGGAGATATTAAAAAGTTGTTTATCGATGAGCGTATTAAGCCAATTCCTGTTAACTATCTAAGAGGAGCTTCGTATAACGCTAATTGTGTTATTGTAGATGAAGCTCAGAACTTGAACAATAAGGAACTTGTTACTGCTATTACTCGTATCGGTAAATTTAGTAAGTTTTTTATTCTTGGAGATCCAATGCAAACAGATCTTAAGCATAGTGAACAATCTGGATTTAAACCAATGTTTGATATTTTCAATGACGAGGATTCTCAGAAGCAAGGTATCTTCTGTGTTCAATTCGGTAAAGAAGACATTATGAGATCTGAACTTCTTAAATTTATTGTTGAGAAGATAGAAAATTATCAAGAACAGCAAAAACTTAACAAACATTAATATATATTGTATTTTTTTAAATCTATATTAAATTATAGATATGGACTTTACTAATGTACACGATTTATCTGGACAAGAACTTTTAGATTTTGTTGCAGTACTTTCTGCAATGCCTGCTCATCCTTATGAGCAATTAAAGTATCAGTATTTTGATTCTGATTATCAGTTTCCTACTATTCACGATGTTGAATTACCGGAAGACTTTTGTATTAAAGCATGTACACAGAGTCTTTCTTCAATTCATGAAGATATGAAATACACACATTTAGATCACTTTGACTATTTACACGAATGTCATTTACATCCTAACTTAGGACACGGTTTTGCTGTCCTTTCAGGAGATCAATTTGTTGTAGATCACAATAAAGCTAAAAAATATATTGAGTTTCACGAGATATCGAACAGTGTACCGGTAGAAACTTTGACACCAGAAAATAGTGTTGAAATAGCTCATAAACTAATTCATGCTTATACTCAAATTTATAGTTAAATCTTTTGTGAGAAGACATTATTTTGAGTAATAGCTCTTGTACCAGCTAAAACAGACCCAATAGAACCGAAAAGACCTTGTAATACACCTGTTTGTTGACTTTTCTCAACATGTAGAGGGGCACTTGATTTACTGACACCAGCTACATTATTTCTTACATCAGCAGATGAATCTGCCGTACAATCAATATCTGGCACCCTAACTTCATGATTATGTCTTAAATCCGGTAAAGCGTGAATATGAGGAAAGTTATGTAATAAAATTGGCGCTGTTGTTACACCGGTTATTGTACCCGCTGCGATACCTCCATAATTACAGGGACATGTACCGACTATGGATATTGTTGTACCTGGTATAATATAACCAGTTGGTAATATTTCATAAGGTATAACAGCTTTTGCTAAATTAATTATTTTTTCACTTAATGATGTAATACCTCTTATACTCATTAGTTCTTGACCAAACAAAGGATCAGCAGCATTTTGTATAGTGTGACTTGTTTGATCTTTAATAAGTTGTGGTAAAGCCTGCATTGCAATACCACCATAGAAAGCAGGCCCGGTCATTGTATCACTAGGTGCACCAAACGTTGTTCTTTCATTTTTACCTGTCATCTGCATATGAACAACAGAAACACTTTCGGCGTGTAAATGACCACCAGAAACAATATTTCCAGTATTACTAATATTACCCTTAACAAATAAATGACCATCGGTTGGTGCTACCTCAATACTCTTTCCATTAATATTAACAACATCACCTTCAAGAACAAGTCTACCGGTTTTTGAACCAACTGTAACTTCAGGCCCTGTAATAGTAGTTATACCTCCGTGTATATTAACAGGGCCACCAGTTGTAATATCAATACCTTGGGCCCCTACAACTACAGAAAATTTATTACTACATTTAATAACATAATGACCACCAGGTGTGGAAATAGGATTAATACCTTGAACGTGATTTGCTTTAGCCCCTACAGGAGAAACTGGCCCTGCTTTTTTAGTATCAACTTCAGAAGGATCTAATAAACGAGAGTTTCTAATACCCTTATCTTTATCTACACGATAAGAAGGAGATGTATTCATTCCTAGACCTACTTCAAGTAAGTCACATCCTTGAATAACTGTATATCTATTACCACAAGGCGGGGAAAGCAAATTTTCATTTTTTTTTCTTTCATCAGCCGTGCTTTTTGCAATCTGAGCAGCATTATCGTGTTTTTCTGAATCATCAGATGGATCCGTTATCATGTCACCGCTACCACAAGCTGAACAAGCCTGTTTTAATATACTGCTCACCTTAACAGGTGCAAGTGATGTTATGAGTTGCCCAATAGCTGCTGAAGGTATTCGTATACCAAAATTACGTTGAAGCATACCGTTGACGGTATTAAAAGGTTTAGCAATAAATTTCGGTACTACTGAACCTGAGCAAAATGGACATTGTATTTGTTTAGGCATATACTATTTTACTTATATTTGTATTAAACAATTAGCTACTTTGAGCTAAAGCGGTATGAATTTGATTGTTAATTTCGTCAATTCTTTTTACAGCATCAACAGCAGGCTGAGATATATTACCAATTTTTACATATACATCACCGGAAATAGTTTGACTATAGTCACCCTGTACTGTTTTTTCTTCAAATCCTAATGTAGTTTGAAATCTATCTCCTTCTACATGATCTCTACGATCAAACTTTGAGAATATTTGATGGTAACCTTCAGCTATATGCATATTAGATCCATCGTGACCGAATACCATAAAACTCTTTTGACTTTGAGATTGATCAGAAGGAGAATCTGTATTAGACCAATGTATACCGCCAGCACTGTTTAAATTCATAACACCTCCCTGAGACGTTGTACCGTTAGCACTAGGGGTAGTAGACATACCTGTTCCTGGTGAACTATTCTTATATGCTGATTTCCATTCTGAAGCTCCGTAGTTAGCAGCAAAATAAACAGGAAATAAAGGATTACCATCTATAAAGAATACCCAAAGCAAAGCTCCAGGAGCCGGGTAACTAAAAACACCTTTAGCGGTATTATTAAGTGAGTATGTAGCAACCGGTCCATGTGGATCAGTTTTATTAACCATTGCTGGTGACGACACTGCTTTACTACCGCTTGTAATTTGAGATGAACTACTTCCAGGTGCTGCTGCTCCGTCTTTAATACCACGGGGTATACCAAACCAGGTACCTTTGTGAGCAAGCATAGCTTGATTTACCTGTTGTTGAAATGTCGGGTCTTTTGGATCTAAAGCATCTAATTTTGCTTTCGTTGCTGCAAACCTACCCGTAGAAAATAAATATACCATTGCTTGAGTTTGATCGGCAGCTGAAAATGCTCCCTTACCTCCATCATTAGTTAATGCTCTTCTCCAATAGTTAGCAGTTTGAGCATCTTGACCTAAACCCAAGCAATATTTTTCAACAGTACCTCCTTCTGTAGCATCATTGTTCTGATAAAATCCGTAATCTCCGTATGATTTTTGAGCTTGTTCAGGTGACATTCCTTTCTTAACACCGGCTCTAACATTAGCATTATTATTAACTTGATTATACTGATCTTTATTAGCTTCTTTAGAATCAAACCCTGTTTCACCTTCACCAATAATAGCTAATCCGGCTGCTAACCCCGGTGATATAGCTGTATTAGCTTGAACAGTAGCTGCAGCTGGTGGTACAGTAGGGTTAGCTACATTACCATAACTAGGGTGTTCAGGATCAGTTTTTACTGCGGTACTACTTTGATGTGTATTAGCAGAAGCTACTGTTCCACTAACACTTGTTGTTTCTTTAGGTGTTGTAGAGGAAGTACTAGTGGAAGGTGATGATACAGGTGACTGATTAAAAAACTGTTTTACACCAGATACAATACCAGAAATTATACCACCAGAAGAAGATTGTGAATTACCGGCTCCAGACGTAGTAAGTGTACCAGGAGAAGAAGAACCCATAATAGGAGAAGCTGATTCTGCCCAGGGAAGAATTTTACTTAAATCGTTAATAACATCAGAGCTCAATCCATCTTGCATGTTATCACCAAGTGCTTTAATTCTTATATTTTTAAGGTCAGTGTTCCATTGTTTAATTGTTGGCATTATTTGCGGTACAAACACTTGTACACGGCCTCGTTGTTGAGGGTCAGCATTACTAATACACAATCCTAAATAATTTCCGTAATACTTCTTCATTATTATAATTTATTACTGTTATAATTAAACTGCTAGATAATAGGTGGTGGTGGTGATTGAGGTTGAGGTACACCATGGGTAACTGATAAACCAGGGTTAGTAGGATCAACAGTTAATGATGGAGGATGATTTTTATTAGTATCAGGAGCACCACCAGCTACATTAAGAATAGATGTTAATATACCTAATTGACTCTTAGGTACACTAGAAGCAATATTATTAATAATAGATTCAGAATTTTTTGCTAAAGCATCATGTAAACCAAACCCTTGATTACCGGAAAATCCTAAACCTGAAGCTGTACTAGATTTACCTAAAATACTAGTAACTTGTGGAACTAATTTATTAAGAATAGATGTAGGTATTTTAGGGGAGTGACCTCCTCCAGCTGGAGGATGAGAGGCATATTGTACAGCGGTTTTAAGTGGGTTTTGTAAAGCACTAGTTAAAGATCCTGATGAATTTTGTAACTGTCCTAAAAGTTTATTTGTAGATAACACACCTGTTGTTTTCTCTGCTATACTACTAAATTTACTAACTTGTCCTTGTAATTGCCCTACAATCATTTGAGAAATTCCAGATGGAACAAATCCATCAAGTAGACCGGTAATTTGACTAGCAATACCAGTTTGTAGTTTTTGTATTATTGCTTTTTGTGCATCTCCTATTTGAGCCATTGCTTTTGTTAATTGAGAAGCTCCAGAGTAAATATCAGCTTGTAGAGAATGAGGTAAACTTGCTTTAGAATCTCCAGCTGTAGCTAAACTTTTAGAGCTACCATGAACTTGATCTGGTAGATGCTGTTGATTATCTAATTTTAACTTTTTAAAAGCTGAATCAATGGTAGCTTCAAACCCTGGAGCTATTTTTTGTACGGCATTAGACATTGCCGAGGTAAGTAATTTTGTTGGACCGGTATGATCTTTTTGTATATTGTTTAACGCTCCTATTGAACCACCAACATGTGTAGAAATAGGTTTCATAGCCTCTAATAAATCACCACCACCACCATTTGTTTTAGCGTTAGATAATTCTTGTGAAAAAAGAGTTTGTAATAAATTTCTACTATAAGAATCTAAACTCGTCATCGGTTGAGTAGAACTAGATGAAGAATTATTAGCAGGTAAATTTAAAAGTTTTCGAGCATAGGCTCCTAAATCTTTATTTTTTCTATCTAAAGTAGCAAGTTTTGCCTCAGTAGCTGCAGCAGCAGTTTTTGAGTCATTATAGATATATGTCGGTCCTACACCAGATGTCAATTTTCCTGTATCAGCCATTTAATAATATTTAGCTCTAAAAACTAAAAATAACAAGTTTATCGTGTAAATTAAATAAACTAAGGAGACGCTTGTTATAGTACCGCGAATCAATACGCTAGCCTTTATAGGCAATAACAGAACCACTAGCTAATTTAATAGCTGTAAAAACACCGTAAATACTAGCTCCTACATTTAGAGCAAATGTTGTTGGCGGGTCACCGTCCCAGTTTGTTGATGTAACTGAAACTGATGCATTAGAAAGAGCGGTAATTTGATTCCAAGCTCCGGCACTTAATGTTGTACCTGTAAAGAGTGTAGCACCATTTAAGGATTTATTAACACCTACATCATAAACAGCTTTAGCATATAACGGGCGAACGGTATTAGTAACTGGTAGCCAGGAAAAAGTTTCAGCTATCTGTGGGCTATAGGTAGCTGTAGGAGCAGGAGTCTGTGTTAAGAGCGGTGTTAGAGCGGGCATTGCAGTATTATTTATTTAATACTTTTTTAGCCCAAGAAATAACTTTAGAAACTAAAGTCTTTTTTTCTTCAACTTTTTTTGTTTTCTTAGCTCTTGAATATGTACGGTTTTTTGAATAGTTAGCCATCATATATTATTTATTATAAAGCTTCAATAAAGTTCATCGTTGCAACAACCCAGGCATCAGAAGCAGCTGGTGACAATTGCTTAACCATTAATACAACTTTATCAGCATCCGAGTAATCAATATTAGATCCCATGTTTAAGAAGTTTAAAGCTGTCTTTACATCTATTGTTGCATTTGAAGTAGCATAACCTCCTAAGAGTTCAATGCCTTGAGAATTAGCACCAGCTGATAAATTAACACCATTTGTTGTATGATCAGAAGGAGTTGTATAAGCCCACTGTCTTGAACACTTACCAATATTAGTTGGTGTAGGTAATGTACCAGATAAAGTTGGATTGAGAAGTAATCTCCAAGCTACTGCACCACCATTGTTTGAACCACCAATATTATGAATATCAACAATGTTAATGTTTTGAATTTGTATATCAGCTCTTTGATATGGTTCACCAGCTCTTAGACCAACAGCTAATAAAGGATATTCATTTTTATTTCCGCCAGCTGGTGTATTATAATCCAAGAGAAGGTAGTTATCATTTTTAGCAACACCAAATCCAGGGTTTAATTCAGCTTCTGCTTCAATAGTAAATGCTGTTCCATCTAAAGTCATAGATGGAATATAATTCATTGTTTGATAATTGAAGATTTCTTTTCTCTCCATTAAAGCTGGAGCATTCTCATACTGAAGACCTAATTTATTGGAGAAATCAAAAGTATGAAGATAGGTTGGACCATCTGTACTATTTAAACCAAAATGAACTTGTGCTGTTCTTCCACCATTAAACTCGAAGAATAAAGTGTGGGCATTATGATAAGATGTATTGACAGCTTTAGCATTAGCTGCAAAACTAGGAGCACTATTACCTGGATCAAAAATATATGTTGCTGTTAACTTATTTGTTGTGGTATTAACTGCAGCAATACCAACACATTGATTATAACCAGATGGAGTAACACCAGATATAGTTGCTTTAGCACCTGGTTTAATAGCTGATAAAGCACTATTGTTATAAGTGAACTCAGTATTATAGACAGTTGTAGCACCAATAGTAATAGGCCATCTATTTGTTCCAGCAGTTATAGAACCAGATAAAACTGTTGACCAGTTTTGTTGAGATAAGCCATTTCCATCGAGCTTATCATTATTGAAATTAGCTCTGTTTACTCTCTCTTCATAAAGAGTACCATCAGTCAATCTTCTGCGAACAACAACATTAAAATCAGTTCCAGATAACTCAAAGAACATACCATTAAAGTTTGTAAATGTTCCAAGTCTCTTTACAGTTCCAATATCCTGTCCATCAAAATTTACTGTTCCTGTCCATTGATGGGAAACACCTGGTCTAATCTTAAATCTTCTTCTGCTGGCTCTAATTGCTGACCCTGTTGAACTTAATCCAGGTGTTATTGTAGCACAAGCTAAATTCTGAACAAAAACACTAGATGCACCTGGTGTTAAGGATTCAATTAATCTTAGATCTCCATCCTTATCAACAGATGATACATACCACCAGCTTTGAGATGGTAATGATACTCTCAATCTACGATTACCATCAAGTTGAGGACTATCATCAAATGTTACTAATTGTGTCCCTCCAGCAGGAGTAGTAGAAATTGAATTGGTAATTGTTACTGGTACAGCATTACCAATATCATTAGATATTTCAATTGATGGATTAAGAATTACAGCACTAAGACTACCTGAATTAAGAATAGTAGCACTTAAATTTGTTACAGGGTTAACTGTATAGACATTTAAAGCACTAGAGGTAATATACGCCGTTTTACCATTAGTATCACCTATTGTAATACTATCGAGAGTTGAAACTAAGTCTTGGGTTTGTACTAAGAGAGCGTAATTATTACCAGCTTGAACAACGTCAGCTACTGATGTACCATTACCATCTTGGATCTTAACATTACCAATAGTAAGATTACTAGTAGAAAGAGTTATAGTTAAATCAGAAAAATTAGTAATATAACCTGCTCGGGCGTACATCTGTCTGTTCTGATCATTCTTGATAGGTATCCAAGAATAAGTTTCAGCCATACCTAAATTATAGGTAGGTTGTCCGTTTCCCCCTGTTAAAACTGGAGTTAAAACAGCCATGTTATACGTTGTATAATATACATATGTATTATATTAAGGTTTAACCGGCCACACAACGTTTGACGGTGTATCAAATGTAATAGTAATATCTCTTAAAGCTTGACGATAATCTAACCAAGCTTGTTTATTATCTAAAGTAACATCAGGTAATACTGTCCAATCAGAAGCAGTTAATAATTCATTTCTTTTAACTCTAATATCTCCCCAGGTAGGAGCAGGAGGAGTATAAGGAACTAATTCTGCTTCTCCATTTTCTATTTCTTTTTGTATATTATCAAAATGTGGGGAGGTTTTTGAGATAGTTGTTACAACGTTATTATCGTCGTAATATTTTACAAACTGCTTTTCTGGGTAATCAATATACGTTTTCATATTTTAAAGTTCTGCGTTAAGCATTGTATTATTAAATACCACAGCAAATACACCAGGGTTTATAGTAGAATTTGCATATACAAAAAGTCTATCTTTGCTACTACCGGTTACAAGGTCGTATATCGATGAGTAAGCATGCGTACCTATTGTATAACTAACAGCTGGTGAGATTCTCATTACTACTGGTAGTAATATTGTATATTCAGAAGCTGTACCGACATTAGTGTAACCTTGTATAGATATATTATCTGCATAATACTGAAAATATCTTTGACAAAGAGCTAATTCTGTTTGAATTGGACGGTACTCAAAAGGTGTAGCAACTGAACCGGTTTCGAATTGAACACCTGTAGTCTGCCAGGTTGCACCGGTATTTGACCAGAGATTAACTGATCCTGGAACGTTGGTTGAAGACCCACCAGGTATAATACTAAACCATGTATTAGTGTTATTATTAATTATATCTGTTCTATTACCTAAAAAATAATCAATTCTAAGACCACCTAAACTAGTATCTGTCCAGTTACCTGATGTAGGCCCAGGTATTATAATTGTTTTGTACTCCCAGGTATTGATGGTATTAATTGTGTATGTCGTTAAATACCCTATTCCGGATCCTGCATCTCCTTTGTTATTACTAATAAGAATAGGGTAATTACCAGCAACACTCGATTTAACCCAAAATGAAAGAGTGCATGTTTTAGCATTTGTTGTACCCCATGCTAAATCATACATATTTAATCCTTCTACTATTTGTACAAACGACTTACCAACGTCACCGGTTGTAACAGTAGCAGCTGTCTGCACGGTTACTTTTGCGGAATATGCAAATCCGGATGGACCGTCTTGTACTTGTTGAGACTTCCAAGTGCCATCTGTTGTGTTACCCGATCCACCAAAACGAAACCTATCAACAATATAGTTCGTACTTGCTCGTGTCCAGGTTTGTTGAACACCAGCATATCTTTGATCAATACGCATATCCCCATTGATAATTTTATTTTTAAAAGAAAAATTAGTATTTGGTGTAAGCGCTGAAAGCGCAATTTTAAAGAGAGACGGAAAACCTCCATTATAATCCCATAACAATAATTCACTACTATTTGACGGGTTTGTAATAAATGTTTTATTATGTATAGCAGTAGGTAATAAATTTGCCGATAAAGCTTGTGTAGATGTACTAAAAGTTAAATTAATATCATCAGTATCAAAATAAGTTAAAGGTATATTTTGTTGTATACCTGCTACAGCGTTATCTAGTATTAATAAATCATTATTAATGGTAACTAAAGAATCTCCAATACATTGAGTTCCAGGAATAGGGTTAGAATTAGTCGTATTACCTGTACCTGTATTAGGTGTAGAACCGTTTATATAGTAATAAATGTTAGACATATGTTAATTAAATTTTATTAATGCTTCCTGTAGTACCGTAGCTATGTCTACCACCGGGGACGGTTCCGCTGCCTGTAATACTACTTTGTACATTACCGGCCTCATATTGATAGTAAAAATTACCACCACCATAAGAGAATGCCATAGATTGTATAAAATGATAGCCTTCTGCTAATACGAAATTAGAATTATGTACAATCATTCCTTGAGATTCAGATACAAATTGACCTTGTTGATGACAATCAGATACTAACGGTTTATCAATTTCTTCAATATCAGCTACGTGAGTTAAATAACACCATCCACCGCTAGACCAGTGACTCTGATACAGACTTAATTCAACAGGGTCCCCGGTTATAAAGCTTACTCTATAATTAATATTACTAGTGTTATTACCACCTGCAATCCAATCACTATTAAAATTTAACATAGGTCCGTTTTTACTTCCAATGTCACCACCGAGAACAGTCCAATGACTATCACTAAAAATACTAAAAGCAGATGGATATTGGTTTTGAGCGTTCCAAAGATAAAATTTAGGAGCTGATCCTCCAGTAAGCCATGTTCTACCAAAGCTAATTTCTGTAGTAATATTACCAGTGTTACCTGTTGTTCTTAAACAACCGATAAAACGCTTACTTAAATCATTTTTAAATACTCTAACACCTGCTAACATAGTACGAAGATTAGCACCACTAGGAATAATAGGTACAGTGTTTTTAGTTCCTGATGATTTAACTTTATAATCAAAACCAGTTACACTTTTCCAATCTACAAAAGAGAGACTAAAACTAGTACTAATACTATCATACGATAGATAAATGTCGTAATTAGCATCAGGACGTAACCCGTAATTATTTAAATTAAAGGCAAGAATTTTTGGTAATAATTGTATCTGCCAAGTAGATGTTCTTGTGTTGTATAGTCCAACAGCATTACCTTGAAACGGATGTAAATAAATTGTATTAATACCTATCTTATCACTTGTAACTATAGGTAAGTTAGGGTCAAGAGAAAGTCTTAAACAAGCAAAAGGAGAAGCAAAATTTGTCGTAACGTTATCTATTAAACTATTTGAATTTAATAAACCTTTATTAAGGTTACTAAAATTATCATTAATTTTTATTAATGAATCTCCAATACATTCAGTATCGTATATAGGTAATACGTAGTTAGCCATTATATTTTATTTAAGCTTAAAAAGAAAGCCTTTCAAGCTAATGAAAGGCTTTCCTAATTTATTAATGTAATGTATCTTAGATATACTCTAAGGTACGAAGTCTACGTTCTGTCTGTCCCCAAGCATTAAAACCATTAGCAGATAATACAGCGGTCTGTAAGTTGTTTGCTGCACTAAGTAGCTTGATGCCAAAAGAAGTACGATCAGGTAATATACCGTAAATTACAGTATTATGATAAGCTCTATCCCAGAAAAAACTAGCGGTACCTGATGATAAGCCTGTCCCAGCAGTATTTATAAATGATGCAGAAACAATTTGGGTAGTTGTTAATGCTACTGGAGGGTCGTTATAAACTAATCTAAAAGCAGAATTACTTGCTGCAGAAAGACAGATACCATTAGTAAATGAATATAACGGACCGATGGGTTCTTCGTATTTGTAAACTGTTGCCATATATTATATTTATTCTACTTAGACGTTTTTTTTACTAATTATTTTTAAAAATGGGAAACCCCGTCATTTCTGACGGGGTTTCTTTCGTTGAGTATTTTTTGGTTAACCTTAGAGGTAAACTGCGACCGAACCAGGTGTGAACTGCTGACCGAGACCGGTACAGATTATCAAGTGATAATAGAGGTTCGCACCGAAGATGTGATCAACAACACCGTAACGGGTTAAGAGACCGACGCGAGGACTAAAGTCGTTCGGGCCGATTGTTCTTTGGACCATGACGGGGATGTACGGACAGTAAACAATACCGGTATCGTAGTACTCAGGACCCTTATACCCTAAGAGGGCATAATCGATCGGAGCGGTACGTGTACCACTGTATTGTGAGCCAGTTGGATTGTATCCAGTGTTGACTTCAGATTCTGTACGTGTATCACGATAGATCTGGAAACGACCACCAACAGCTCCGACCTTAGCGATGCCAACGGGTGTAGTGTTTACACTACCGGTGACGGGCTGCCAGGTGAAGTTGGGGAGGGTCTCAAGAATGGCACAGATACGAGGTGTAGCAATAATGAAATTAGCTGCACCACGACGGTTACGAATAGCGACACGGTTTGCTTCAACAACAACGCGGTTGTAGAAGTCACGTGCACGCTCACCACTCCAACGGCCATCAGCCGAGAGAGCAGACCAGACTGAGAAACCAGTACCAGAAACACCATTACCACCAGGTCCGCCTGCATTTAAGCAGGTCTGAACCATACGCATGATCATTTCACGGTCGATTTCTGCCTGAATTTCGTAAGACATTGCGTTGGTTAATTCAGCGTCAATGTCAATACCATTCATGTTCTTAAGATCTTGTTCGAGTTCAACAGACCACTTAGCAGCGAGACGGCGTGTGCCGGCTTCAACTGCTGTCTTCTCGAAGGAAACGGTCATTTGAGGTATGTTTGAAGTTAATTCAAACTGGCTGAGAAGCTGGGCTACGCCAGAATCTTCTACCAAGTTACCCCAATAAGCACCAGTTGTATCACCAGAGAGGAAAGCGCTAGAAGTACCAGTGAACGCAGTGTTCAGGTAATTATAGCCAACTTCCTTACCGCTAGAGGACTGCTGAGGACCACCAACATAAGTGCTGGTTAGGTTACCGTCGCCGCCCTGTCCGAGAGGTGAACCCTCGTACTTATAGCGCATGGCGAATGCAAGTCCAACAGGTCCGGTCATGGGCTGTACACCAACGATCTCATTTGTGATGAGTTCGGGGAATGTACGGCGGATCATGGGGATAAGGACCTTAGGAAGACGAGCATCACCCTTGGCGTAGGTGTCAGCGCTGAACTGATTAGCGGTATTTGTACCGCCACCAGCGTAGCTGTTGGCACCGAAAACGCCACCGGAGTTAGTGTTATTAGCTTCAAAGCACCACTTCTCCTGGTTTTCCAAGAGGATGGCGGTGTTTAGACGGGTGTTTTCGTTCGAGATAGCAGAAACCTTGTCAGAAGAGTAGTCCAATACTGGTGCCCACTTTTCGACGAGGGTTTCGGCCTTGTCTTTATTGATATGAAAAAGTTCCATAGTTATATTATTCTCCTTTATTTAAAATAGGAATTCGACCTTGTGAGTATGAAAGATTAGACTTAGTGTCTAAGACGGAGCTTAGATCCATCTAATTTCTTCATCTCATTCAGATATCCGCCAACCGCAGGTTCAGAAACCGGGGCCGGTGAAGAAATCTCTTCTTGGATAAGTTCGGTTTCAGGGCGGTCAACGGCCTCAACGATACGCTGAGCGACTCCTTCCTTCGCAACTTCTTCCTGTTCAGAGATTTCCTTCTCGAACATCTCAACTACGTACTGATAGTTCTCTTGAATATACTCAGGGCTCTTGCCCTTGAGCAACTTATTAACGTAAGACTTGGCTGCACTTGGCAACTCCTTAGTCTTACTCTCAAGCAGGAGAGCAGATTCAGAGCGATTCAACTTATGGTTGAGCTCTGTGTTAGTCTCTAATGCTTCGTTTAATTCCTTTCTGAGGGAATCAATTGTTCTTTTGCCATCAACGAGGGCCTCCTTGACCTCGGAATCGATGAAATTTTCATCGATAGCAACAAGCTGACGAATCTGATCAAGTGTCTTCTTAGCGCGAATATTTTCGACAGCTTCGTTCACTTGCTCAGTCGGCATAACCTTTTCCATATAAAGGTCGAGATAGTTTGATACTTCATCAACTAATCGACTACGGAAGGTTTCAGCTTCTTCATTTAAAATTGTTTTGTAATGACTAATGACTTGATTGAGCTTACCAGTGTGCTCTTCATCAATCTTAGCAAGAACTTTTTTAAGCTTAATAGCGTGATCAAAATCAATTGTCTCGACAAGCTTCTTAAGCTTAGCGGTGTGATCTGTGTCAATAGCTTCAACTAAGGACTGAAGCTTTTCAGAGTGATCTTCATCAATCTGATTGCGAATTGCTTCAACTTGAAGTTCAGTTTTTTGTTCTGCTTTTTCATTGACAGCCTGTTCAAAGGCTTCATGTACTGCTGTAAGTGTATCCTCAGTTATGAGGTCCTTAAATTGCTCTTGAAGAATTTTCTTAAAGTCCATATTGTATATTTATTTAATCTATTTATGTTACTTTTCTTGGTTTATAAGGGTACGGACCTTATTTTTTATTTTTTCTGCAACTACATTCTGTAGTGCAATTTTAGCTTGAGAATAATCTTTATTAGCAAGTTGACTAATAAAATTTTGTGTAGCTTTTTGGACTTCGTTCATAATATTAATTATACCGATTTAAGCATTTTAATGAAAGACATCAACGATTCTTTTAAGAAAGCGTCAGTTTCATGTTTAGGTAAGCGACGAAGATTTTCTTCTAAAGCTTTATATGCTCTGGCTGCAGCTTCAATAATTTTACCATCTGGTGTAATCATCCATTCTTTAGATTCCATAATGGATTCAAGCATAGCAGTTTGTACAGAAGGTTGATGAACAACATCTAAGCAAATAAGATGAAAGTTAGATACTTCTTTAGCTGATGATGTTTCGTTAACATTACCTAAAGCTCTGGAACTAATACCCATTTTAATATTATCTTGTATAAGAGACTTAAGAAGAAGACCCATTGGGGTGTTTAAAACTTGAGACTTACCGTAAAAGTAATTGTCCTTCTGTTTTAGTTCTGTAACAAGATGACAGGCATTAACAGGATTAACTTCAGTTGACTGAGGATGATTCATTTCACCGATTGCACGACGGGATTTAACCATATCAGTAGTATAACGTTCAACTTCTTTAATCATTTCATCAAGCTTATAGATACGGCCGTTTTGATTTTTTTCTTCAGCCATTAAAAATGGTCCAGTTATAAAAAGTTTTTGTTCACCTTGACGGTTTTTTTCTTCAATTAAGAAATCAAGACCATCATGAATGTCTTCTACTAAAAATTTGAGTCCCATAGATTGTAATATTATTTATACAAGTATACCGTATTTTCTATACATTTTTAATAAGTATTGATAATATGTTTATAGTATTATTAAGTTTATCATCATTATTAGTTGCTGGTAGTGCTGCTTTCTTTTCAGTATTAGGTATAGCATCTTTATTTTCAGGATGTTACTATCAAGTAATGGTTATGGCTGGAGCATTAGAATTTGCAAAGCTTATTGCTACATCTTTTCTTTATCGTTATTGGCATAAAACTAATTTTATACTTCGTACATATCTCCTTATAGCGGTTGGTGTATTAATGATTATTACATCAGCTGGTATTTTTGGTTATCTTTCTTCAGCTTATCAGGTAATTGCATCTAAAAATTCTTTAGATGACAATAAAATAGCTTTAATAGAAAATCAAAAAGCATCAGTTAATGAAGAAATTTTAAGTGTACAGAGTCGTATTAACACGCTTAATGAAGCTAGAAAATCTCAAGAAAAAAGATTACCTGATTTATCTTCAAGAGCTGCTAAACCCATTTACGATGATATTAAAGCTTCAAGTTTAGAAGTTGAAAAATTAACAGCAAGACTTCAAACACTTCAAACAACAAAATTTGAAAAGGATAACGATATTATATCTCTTAAAACAGATACAAGTAAAGCTAATGATATCGGTACATTTAAATTTGTTGCTACTTCTTTTAACGCACCTTTAGATGTGGTTGTTAAAATATTTATTTTAGTTCTTGTATCTGTATTTGATCCGTTATCGGTCAGTTTAGTACTAGCTCTTAATATTGCCTTAACTGGTAGTATGCTAAAAGAAATTAAAGAATCAAAGAAAAAAGAATTACCTTTACCTGATAATATTATTATTGGTAGAGGTCAGCATAATACTACTAATCATTTATAATCCAAGATGCTTCTCAGTTAATATAGTAAATTCGTAATTTTTCTTTTTAGCCCACTGTTCAGCTGCAGCCCATTTAGCTCTATTTTTTACATACTCAGCTTGTTTACGCATTAATGATTTTGTATTACGAGTTGCTTTAGGCGGTAAAGTTTGAATAGAAGGTTTAATTTCTATTAGATATTTTTTAACTATACCTTCTTTTGTTTTAATTGTAATATTATTATCTACAAAATATCTAGATATTCTCCCTGTTAACGGATTCTGATATGGTATAATAATAGATTCAGATCCCCAGGAAACAACATGAGGATTGTGATCTGCCCAACGCATAAATCTTAGTTCATAACTACTGCGATATATTATAGGGTGCGTGCCTTTATACTTGTCAATATTATTAGGCTTAAAAAGACCTTGCTTAAACCTAACTGTGCGTTTTTTATTCACTTAGCATTTCCATCTTCTTCTTGCAGCACAACCTCTAGTATCCTTACCAGCACATCCTCCAGCAGGTATCCAAGCTTTGCTTCTAGCGCAAAAACTCTTTCTACGTTTAGAGGCTTTTGAACCTTTCTTAACTTTTCCAGTAACAGGGGCTTTGAGGTGAGAACCAGTAGCACGGTTATATTTTGCTCTACCTTTAGCTGTTAATCCTCCACCTCGACTTACAGGTAATTTTTCACCACGCTTAACAGAGAGACTAGGGCCGTTTTCTTCAAGTAACTCTTTTACTAATAAATCAAAGTTCATATTATCCAATAAACCACATAGGTGGTGTTACATCCTCGTTTTCTTTTTTAAGTTCATCTTCAAGCCTATCTCTTTCAGCAATACCTTGTTGCATAAAATCTTGCGAATTAACTGAACCACCAGCAAATAAACCAGTACCAGAATATTTACCTCTAACGTTAGCAACAGTAATTTTACAAAGGGCTAAAACGTAACGATGTATCCATCTTTCATTAATAAGATCCTTAACCGGTCTTTCTAAATAACATCCTACAATTCCAAGATAACTATTTAACGGAACTGGTTCAGGTATAATTCTAAGAATTTGAGTGCGAGGGTCAAAGCGGTAACGAGGTGTTTGTGCAAGTACCTTATCTCTTGTATCAATAAACTCCTTTAATATTTCCCAGGATGTTAAATCAAACCCAAAGTTACCAATCATATATGACGAGTAAATTTGTTGAGCCATAGCCTGTTCAAGAGTAAAGAGGGTATTAATACCTGTAGATTCTCCTACGTTAAATGAAAAACAGTCTAATACCCTTCTATAGGACTCAAGATCATAGTCATAAGCACTACCAGACAATAAGGGTGCTGAAGTAGCGGACATAACATTACCGAGTGTACTGGAGTTAGTTTCCGGTGTTCTGTTAATCATTGTTGCAACATCTAAACCAACACCTGGTACGTATTTTTTAGAATCAAATACAAGATACTCTTCTGTATACCCGGCGTACTTTGTAAAATACTCCATAGCAATAGCTATGTTTTCATATATTTGTTCGTTAGATATTTCTATATTAACTAAAGGTTCACCCAACTGACGACGAATCCTTATAGCTAAGGAATCATAACTAACGATCTTATTATTAAGCTGAGTAGAGCCAGTTGTATATCTTGGAAGAACGTTCATGTATGATTATTTAATCTTTTATAAGCCGTAATAACCGTACGGATTTCCTTGATTACCGGTTTGATTCTGATCTATAACTTGTTCAGCATCTATATTGGCATTATCTGGATACGGTTGAGTTACAGTAGGTATACTATTACCTCCAGGTAGTAATCCATAATCACCAGCGTCATTAATTTGCACATTAACAGGCTCGTGTGGTGCTCCTGGTTCGGAAGAATTCTCCCAACGTTTACATTTTATAACCCAGATGTAGTGTCCCATAAGGGTGTTAGCAAACATGGGTAAATTTTGATCATCACGTTCTGTTACTTCATAAATAGAGGCCCCTCTTCCGCCCGGTCGATCTCCAGCACCTCCATACTCTGATAATTCAATTAAGTCTCCGGATTTAGGTTCTCTTCCCGGTCCAAACGTATTATAAAAACCTGATATATGAACAACAGCTGTCATATCGCAGTCAGCCATAATACCAAACTTAGAAAGCATTATAGCGTCGTTTGTTATATCGGTTAACATAATAACCGGTCCTGTTTCTATAAATGTAGATGTTGGGTCTTCACCGTAAAGAAAATTTTGTGTAGATAAAGTATAACCGTTAGTATAGTAATTTACCTGTACACCGTAATGCTGAATTTGTTCGTACCACCAACTACTAAAATTATTACGTTCATTAGACGTAATACCTTTATTAAGATAACGAACTTGTTCCATATTATATGGTGCTTAGTTTTTTAATGCCTTTTTTAAGAGACATTCTCTTATATGTACTCTTTTTATACTTAGCGGGGTCTCCAAGTTTTTCTAAACTGTGTCTAGATTCACCTAATTTACGAGGTTTGCGTAGCCATTTTTCATAAAATGGATGATAAACATTACCCCACTTATCTAAAAAATTTTCATCTTGTTCAAACGGTTTATTAGATTCTCTTGTTGTAGGTATATAGTGAAGAGGATGAGTAGTATTAGGTGCTCTTCTATCGTTAATAACTTTTATACAGTTTAAAATTCTTTCACTTAAAATATCATCCAAATTATATGTATTAAGTTTAACATAAACTGTTATTGGACAAAACTTAGAACTATCTTTTTGCAAAATAGGCCCTACAACTACATAATCAAAAACACGAGTTTTTACTGATTCGTTTTCAGCAGCATTAATAGCATCAATATCCATTAAAATTTGAGAACGAACACCAGGTACCATTTTTGGGTCTCCTCCTACTTGTTCCGAATAAAAGACTGTAGGGTCTAATTCATTAGGATTAATAGGGTTAGTGTGATGTTTTAAATATTCGTCTTTATATTCATTTTCAAACAAATTCATAATAGTATTTAAGCTAATTTTGTAAATAGAAATAGCCCCTATCACTAGGGGCTATCTATAAAGTATTAAGAAGTTTTATTTCTTACTTGAAGAAATCCCCAACTTTAATTGAAGATGACTTAGGATTGAACTTCTTGGTATTCTGTAAACCTTTATCGGTTGGAGGAAGCTCTGTTGTGTCGGGCTTGATCTTAATTGTACCGTTGATAGCTTTACCGGTTGTGGTCTTTACACCACCAACGTTAAACTTGCCTTTAGGTCCTACTAATCCTTTTGAGAGTTTAGCAGTATCAACTAAAGCGTGTCCTTCCTCCTCAGCTTCATCAGTAGCAAGCGACTCTTCAAAAGGCTCTTCTTCGCCTTCTTCTTCGCCACCAGCTTCATGTTCTTCAGTCTCTTCAGCTTCACTTTCGCCAGACTCGTGTAATTTATCGAGAATGGATTGAAGGTGTTCGATGACGGACTTAAGATCAGAAACGAGATCAGTTACTTCATCTTTATTACCACCGATTTCATCGGCCATATCCTCATCGGTAACGGGCAATTCTTCATCGGCATGTTCAGTACCTTCAACTGCTGAATCTTCAGCAAAGTCTTCAGTAAGTGTGGATTTAAAGAGCTTTTCAAAAGCTCCTTCGTATTTGTTTGATGTATTCATATTTTCTTGAACCTTTGTGTTTTTTGTACCTTTTCTTTTAACAGTAGAAAGTTTTGTATTTTCAACGGGCTTCTTAATCTTAACTCTTTCGGTTCCACGACCTTTGGCAAGTGGCTCTATTTCAACTTCAGAATTAGGAAGGATATGAAGATTCTTTTTGTTAGAAGCTACATTATCTTTACCTTCATTAAGAAGGATGTTATTGGAATAGATATCTGAGAGATCAGTGAAGGTGTTTTTCATATAAGGTTGTAATTATATTTATTCTATTTGTAGCTTTTTTTAAGTGTAAATTAAAAAGTTTTATTAAAAAATGGGCTTGTAAGAGCAGCTGGTGTGAAATTAGTATCATAGCTTGTTCTTAATATCTTAGCGTTTTTTGTACTAGTTGGTAAACATAAAATAGAACCATTATATAAGTTAATAGCACCGGTATAAGTACCTGTTATAGATGAAAGTTTTATAGTTGTATTAGTTTCTAAATTATAGATAATAGCGCTTGCTCCTGAGTTAAGAGGTAATAGTAGAACTCTACCGTCAGGTAGTAATGTTATAGCTCCGTAATAATCTGTTGTAGTACTACCTGTAAAAAAGTTAACTGTTGTAGTACTAGTTAGCGTATCATCAATTGGGTTGTATATTTTAGCACCACCGCAACTTGGATCATTAGGAGCTATAAAAACACGACCGTCTAATAAAACTTGACCTAAATAAAAACTATTTGTTGTGATAGGGTAATACGCGTTAGATTGTACCGGGGCAGATAAATCGTATGAATATAATTCAGCTATATTCTCATTATTACTTGGAATTCTATAAACTCTACCATCTGGTAATAGTACACAAGACCGAGAACTACGATTAAACTTCATACCTTGTGTGAATGTATTAGTTGTATAGTCATATATAATACATGGTATATTAGGGGAATTTGGACTTATAAAGACTTTATTATTAAAAAGTAAAGTATAAGAAGAGTATTTTGACCAATCTACTGTCAAAGGAGGAGAGAGAGGGTTCCATGTAGCAGTTGCTAAAAGACTAACAGGGTCAAAGCAAACAGGTGCACTACTTCCACTTGATGGAACTATTAATACTTTTCCATTTGGTAATAAAATACCTCCACCTTTAGAATTAATTCCTAATGCTACTGCTGTTGTAGATTTATTAGTTCTTGAGTCATATATAAAACTAGATATACCGTCTGGTGTTGTGCAAAAAACTCTACCGTCAGGTAGAAGTGTACCGCCTCGCAAAGGAGTGTTCAATACAGCACCTGTATCAGTTACTAATTCTGTGTTAGGGAACGGTGTATTAATATGATTTATATATTGAAAATAATTCGTTACCCCGTAATTGTTTAAACTACCGTTATGCCAGGGTGGAAAATAACTTTGTCTAGCACTTACTACTCCTGTAAAAGTTGTTACAACGTTAATACCACTAACACCATAAACAGGGGATGTTATACCGATATCGGGCTGTAATGATTTAGTAACGCTAGCAGATAGAATAGTTAAAAAACTATCAATCTGATCAAAATTATTATTAAAAGTATCGACAGAGTCCCCGATAACGTCTGTGCCTTCTATTGTTTGTATATTAATATTAAAACTCATATATTATATTAGTAAGTAGCGTTATTAAAAAACGGACCAGATAAAGCTGCAAAATCAAAATTTCTTTGATGATACGTATAAATTAATTTACCTGTAGTGCCAAGATAATAAGGTGGAATAAACAAATAACCATTTCTTAATAAAAATGAACCTATTAATTTGTTTACATTTACATATTCAGTTACATCGTTCACTGGATCGTATATTAATGATTTAGATGCTTCATAAGCCGGTATGAATATTCTTCCGTCAGGTAATAATGAACCTCCAGCATAAGGACCGGACCCTGCTGATCCTACCGTTTCAAATTTATCCCTTGTAGTAGATGTAAGTGTGTCATTTTTATAATTGTATATATAACCACACGGTATTGAATTACCAGCATGAGGTGTGGTAAAAATACGTCCATCAGGTAACATACAACCACCAAGTCGGTTTTGACCAGTTGCTGGATAAATTGCATTTGAAACTATAAACATATTAGTTTTTAATGAGTAAATATAACCTCTATCTATACCGTTTGAATTAATGGTAGTGCACGGTAACCTATATACATTACCGTTAGGTAAAAGTAGAGATGTATATGAACCACCTATAGGGGTGTTACTTGAATAATATGTTGTATCTAAGATTGGATCGTAAATTAAAGCAGATGTGTTGCTTTTGCATGGGTTAATATAAACTTTACCATCAGGTAATAAAGTACCACCATAGTATGCATAATCATTAGATGTACTCCAATTACCATTACATGTAAGTATTGCATTATTTATTGGGTTATATATTTTACCTGGTTTGTTTTTAGTACTTGGTATTAATAATATACGACCGTCAGCCATTAATACACCTGAAGAGCTAAATATACCTTGATTTTTATCAGGGTAGTTAGCGGGCTGTATAGTGTCAGTTAAAGGATCATATATAGCAGCTTTACCTACTGTATAATTACTTTGAGAACAATATACCCTACCATCGGCCATTAGTACCCCGCTTTCTATACCTTGAGGAAATACTGCGCTACAATCAAATATAGTTGTTGTACCGGACATAGGCGGGTTAATAGAAACCACATCTTGTATATGTTTTAAAAGTTTATCATTTTTTGTAATTTGCTGATGAGTAACGTTAGGTAAAGTTAACGGGTAGACATCATAAGTTTGAGCTCCTGTTGTATGAATACGATTATCCGAGTATGTTGAATCAATAAACTCCATAGACATAGTACCACCAGGAAAATATACATCTTTATAATATGGTGCGCCAGCTCCATAATAGTTCTGTGCAAGCTTTATAGAAATGTCAGGGTCGGTTGATTTAACATTTTTCCATGTAGTTGAATCTCCTATATCAACTAATTTTGTCTTAATACCACCTACAACACTGTAAATAGTAGACCCGTAAATAGTACCCCAACCGTCGTTTGGAGCATAACTAAAAGCTCCTGTTTTATATTTTAAACGATAATAACCGGCATCTAAATCAGCTTGTATACCTAGGGTATTTTTAAAATATGTATGAACATTGCTATAAGCGTTCATAGTAATATTACCTTTTAAAGCACCAAGTTTTGCTAAAGGAACGGAAGCGTTAGTTGTATCAATTGTTTTGGTTGTTGGTATATTTTCTATTATTGTATTTGTATTTGTTACTTTTTTTGTTTGAAAAACTTCTACATCCTTTAGATGAGATCTTGTATCCCAAATTATCTTACCAGTAGAATTTTTTACTACTACTGCCCACCCAGCTGGGTTTTCTTTCCAAGTACCAGCTCCTTTAAAATTAGTTGCTTCAAAATACAATACATGATAACCTTTTAATAAATACACTGTTTTTTTTGATATAGCATTATTAGAAAATGATTGTGTATAAAAAACTGATTCAATATTATGATCACCATTTTTATTAAAATTATCTATTTTTAATGTTAATGAATTATCGGCTTGACCTTCAAACATATAATTACCATCATTTGGTATATATATGCTACGTTCAATTTTCATTAATTGATTAATGTATATATGATCATTTGTTGGTGGAGCAACCCATACAGCGTATGAATTCATAAACTGATCCCAAGAGAGGTGTTCTACAGGAAACACCTCTCTTGACTTACCTGAAAATGTATCTTTCATTGATGTAACAGTTTCTGTTTTTGTAACTTCTTCTGTATCATTAGCTGTTTCACTAGTAAATGTTGTAATGATATTTGTTAATGGTATATTGTTATCGTTAACATGCCAAGGTGGGCATATATTTTCATCTAACACAAAAGCAGCGCCACCCTTAAACAAAGATGTTGTAGAATTTAAATTATAACCAGCTACAACAGAAGTAATTTCTTTAGATGGTAAGTTTTTTGTTAATCCGCTTATTGTACAAAGAGCTGTATCAAGACTATCGTTATTTTTATTAATAACTTTAATAGAATTAAATAAACATTGATTTTCGTCTATAGTATCTGTAAAATTGCTCATTAGTAAGTTTTGTTAAAGAACGGGCTTGTTAATACATTTAAGGAAAAATTCTTTTGATAATAAAAGCGTGCAATTTGTACGAAATTTGGGTACCCGGCGCATATAATATTTCCATTAGAAAGTAGATGAACACCTGCCCAGCGCAAGCCAGTAATATTTGGTACGTTAAGAGCTAAATCAGAAGCTGGATCATAGACAGTACATGTGTTACCGCTTCCATTCCAGTTTATTAAAAACAATCTACCGTCCGGTAAAAGAGTGCATCCTCCGTAATAAAGACTATATGTATCAAACGAACTATTAAAAAAACCAACCGATGTTGTTGCTTTCAGAGTATCGGTAATAGGGTCGTATATTCTAGCACCTTTACAACCTGGATCATTAGGAGCCATAAAAACGCGCCCGTCTATTAATAATCTTGCAGGTAGCCATCCAGATTCACTCTTTGAAAATGTTCCGCCAACTGGACTAAACTTATTAGTTTTGTAATTGTAAATATAAGCTGTTGTTCCTACTGTACCTGGAAAAGATTTCCAGCCTCCTGGTACTCTATAAACATTACCATCAAGCATTGTTACACAAGACGCCGATCTACCGTTAGCAAGATTATCAGAATATATAGTAGTATTGGTTACTGGGTCGTAAATAATAGCGTAATCTTTTTCACTAGTAGGGTTACAAAAAACATTACCATTTGGTAATAAAGCTGAATTATAAAATGCATACTTGTTATTAGTCTTCCATGTACCGCCACAGTATGTGACTTTATCTGTTTGAGGGTCATACATAGCACCTGCACTGCTTTGATCACTAGGTGTTAAAAATACTCTACCGTCAGCCATTAAAACACCACCACAACTACGTAACCCGGTTGCTCCTGCTGCTGCAGTAAATGTATCAGTTGATGGATCATAAATAGCTGATGTACCTGAACCGTAATTTGATCGTGAAAAATACACTCTGCCGTCAGCTAAGGTTATAGCTCCTTCAACATCCCCCGCAACAGTATTATTAGCTTTAGAAGGTATAATAGTTATAGCATTTTGCATTGGGGGATTAAACTCTGCTACATCTTTTAAATATTTTAAATATTCTGTTTTACGTGTAAAAATTTGAGATATTCTATTATCGCCTATTTCTTGATAGAGTGGTAATCCGGTTTGCCCAAGATGCCATTGTGGGCAAGTAGGCTGGGAAATAGTTACTGAGCGGTTAGTGGTAGTTACAGCGTTAGTATTAAAACCGCCACCAATATACGTTACATTGCCTTTTTGAACACCTGTTAAAGACTGATATATAGATTCAGCACCATTAGAAAGATTATTAAAATTATTATTAATATCGTCTAATGTTTCACCGAGAAAACGATTCGGGTCAATCTGTACGGTGAAATTACAATCAGACATAAACTATTAAGTACCGTAAACAGCCAAACTAATATTGCTAACGTCTACGTAAGTATTTGTTTTAACATCTTGTACTACAAAATTAAACCCTGAGTTACTGCTGGAATTACCGGTTATTTTACCGTTATAGTCTACAACAACAACAGTAGCGTTACCGGCTGGGCTAAGCGAACTACTAGCAACAATTGCATAGTTACTAGTAGTAATAAGCCCAAAATTAGAAAAAATTAATGAATATTTACCAGTGTCGGTTTTATATAGTGTACTTACATTATATGAAGTTGTTGTACTAATAATTTGATTACTATCAGTGGTTTGAGTGCCGTTAAATAAAACCCAACATGTTGCAATTCCATTATATTGATTTGTTAAATTATGAAATTGATCTTTAGCAGAAGATGAAACATTATTAACTAATGTATAAAGAGCATCGTTACCTCGTACGGAGTCATTAATTTGAGTATCAACGTCACATACATCGTTACTTAAAATATTAAAGTTGTTATTAATAGTAACAAGAGAGTTACCAATACATTCAGTTGGTTGAATTGTTGTAATAGATGAACAGGACATATGATTATAAATTATTTATAAGGTAAAGTTAATTTTTACAGTCGGGATCATAGAATTTAATGAGTGTATAGAAATTATCCCAAAGATAACCTAATACTCTGTTTATAACAGCAGACGTAACAATTTCATTTTGACCGATGATTATCTTATCTTTACTATGAATGGGGGGTGTATAAGATTTACAATACCCACTTGTATAGAATAATGAATTTCTAAATAATTCTATATTATCCCAAAGTCTTTGTAAAGACTTTGTATATACCCAATTTTGTACATACTCTTCTTTATGTATAAAAAGATCTTCTTTTGACCAAAAATTAGTATTAGAATTATTGCTTTTTTGAGTTAATTCCATAACGTCAACGTATTTTAATATTATGTCATTATTTGTAATTAATAAATTACGATACTCATCGTGATAAGCACGAGTCATATTTGTAGTTTTAAGTGGCTCGGGTTGATTATAATTGGCTGGTTTGTAATCTATAGGTATACCTGCAAATACACCATTTCTAAAAAATTTAAGAACAGTTCTATTAAAAATTACATAAATAATTTCTCTATTATAGGCATTAGTAATTTGTGTAGGTGTAGAGCGCGAATTCGGTGATACAAAAATATCATAAGAACCGGTAAATTCACTAGGTAAATAATCGTTATAGCTATATGAAAATTTAAAGTTGCCTGTATAATCATAAACAAAAACAGAAGTATTTGTTAATACATGTACGTTTTGTTGACTGTCAACTGTTAATGATAAAGGAGGATGTAACTTAAAATTATTGTCATTTATTGTTTGTATCCAAGTACCGGAATTAGAAAATTGTTTTACTACTTTGTTACCGGTGTCACATATCCATACATTATCAAGTTGATCAATATGTATATCATTTGGTCTATTAAATTTTGTCTTAGACCCTGCAATTCCGTATCCACCCCATGTGTTAAATAACACCCAGTGTGTATTAAGTGTTGTATCGTATTTTAATACTGCTACACGTGATAGTATATTATCTAATACGTAAATTTTATTTGTAGAATCTATACAAATATTTTTTATATCTTGAAAATTAATGTTACCGTCTACTGTATATCGACTACTAACTACCGTAGATGTATAATTTGATGAAAGTATGTTAATTTGAGTTTGAGTAGATGCGTAAATAAAATTATTTCTAGATGCTATACCAGTATATTTACAAATGTTTAAAACTCGATGATTAGGTAGGTTATAATAAAAAGTGTCTAGCTTGGGTATATTTACATTCCAAATACCTGAATTACATATAATTGTATTTTGATTTTGTTCAGAACAAGGTTCATATACCCATTTTTTATTATAAGGTTTTGAAGCTAATGTATCATTCCATGTTACTATTTTTGATGAATTTTTACTTCTTTTTAAATTCCAATTCCAATCTGTACAATATTTACCTAAACATGTTAAATTTGTACCTAAACCTGTGTTACATGCTTGATCAATCCAAGTACCACATTTAACATATTTACCAATATAATCGTAATTATAACCAAATGCAGCTTGTATTGCGTCTCCTTTTAATGCTTGTTCCCAGGTTACCATTTCATCTGGTTTATCTAATGCATCTAAACTTAAACTTTCCCAAGTCCATATCGGGCAAGAATCTAATGGTCCAATTTTTGTTGGTAATTGACCGAGATATCCATAATAATCAGAAATTTTATTTAGGTAGTGTCTACCTAGTACATTTAAATATTGTAAATTATCATAAATTTTTTCTACACAGCTGTTAATATTATCACTAGTCACCCAATCATTAGAACCTATTATAGGTTTATTTGGGTTAGGTAAAACAATAGGTGCTCCATCTATACGATATTCTTCAGGTGCAACTGTATCGTAATGATTTAAAACTCTAACAATATTAGTATATTGCTGTATAATCGGTATATTATATTTTGAAGTATAAAATGTAACTGTGATTGTTTTAAAACCTTCTGTATTAAAATTAACTGAAAAAGGACCATAAACTTGATTACCGGTTAGTATTAAATTACTTGTACCATTAGTAACTACTTCATTAAAATTAATATTAATAGCAGTAACAGTGTTTAAATTAGTAGATTGATTTTCAAAAAATACATCTGTACCAGTAAGTACGTATCTATTAGATGTATAGTATTTAATTTGAGGGGGGGCTATAGATGTAAGGCTATAAAATGCATTAAGTGTTAAATCTCTTGTTATCCAATCACTGATTTGAGTAGTTGAGATATGCGCAGTAAAAGTTTGTTTAGCTCTTATTGTAACTTTTTCGTCGTTATAAAAACTTAATGCTCCACCGGAAGCTAAAGTTTTTTCACCGTAATCATTTAAAAATAGTTTATAAACAAATGTATTAATACTTGATGATTGTACTGTTGTAGTTTTCCAATACGGTGTTTCAACATACCAATTAACATCTTTATCAACTGTATAAGTTACTGGAGTATTATAATTAACTGTATTAAAAATAGGGTTAACTACACCTTCATTTCTCCATTTTTTAGTATATTTACCTGACTTTGCTGCTGTAGTAGTAGAACCAGATGATAATAAACATTGTAAGCTAGCCCATGATGAAGGCTCTTTAGTATTAGTAAAAATACCTGAAATAGGTGTTGATACTAATCCAGGACCGAGACCACTAACGTAGTTTTCAAATGTTGACCATTTCCATAATAAACCATATTTATCGTAGCAAGCTGAAAGCTCATTAAAAGTACTTGTAGCAAGTTTTAAATTTGCATTATATGTAACTACTGATCCGGCTACTGGTAAATAAATTAATGGGTCTATACCAGGTGTAAAAGTATACTGTATAGGGTCATATGGTTTTACTTGTATACTTTGAAATAAAGGTGTATTAGTTATTAATTCAGTACCTGTTGCATCCACTGTCGATGTACAGTAGGGATAATAAACAGGAAAATAACCTACTGTACCTTCTCCTAAGGTACTGTTGTAATTATCAGAGTATGAAATAATTGGATCTTTATCAACATTAAAATAAATTTTTCCATCATCTACCTGTAATAAAATAGGTAAAGTTAAATTTAATGCTGGAGTTGTAGATATAGATATATATAAACTTGTTAACGGTTGTACATTTGGTGTATACAACGCTGGTATAATTGCTGCTGATGTTGAATAACGAAAACTATTATCAATACTTGAAAGAGTTGATGAATCATTTAAAAACCATTTATAATTTTTTACATTATTATTTGTACTAGACGCGCTAAGAAATATACCGCCAGTATGTCCTTCACCGTAAAAAGACATACCTGTTGAATTTTTCAAATAATCATTATTGAAACTATTAATAGTGTAATCACTAGCTTGTAAAAAAGCGCCGCTTAAAAAGTATGAATCTGGAAAACCGATAACATTAGCTTTAGGAAAATACGGTACGTATCTAGCACTTATTGATTGTGTAAAAATATGTGGGGTGTAAAACTCATATAGACTATCTAAACCTGCTTTTGCTGATATTGTTAGATTAAGTGTACATACACAAGGTACTGTACAATTAAAATCAGGTATGTTCTGAAAATAATCACTATACGGTAAATCATTATTAATCCAATAGTAGTACGTGTAATACTCATTAGGGTTATCAGGAATTCCTTGAGTTGAATCAAAAGAGCTGCTTTTAAAATTTCCTGAAAAAATGTTGTGTTTGTGGCCTTCATCGTCAATATAATCCCCCGCTGTGCTACGAAAAAAGTACGGTGAATTAAAAGTAAATTCGTTATTTAAATATAAATTAATATTTACTGTAGGCCATGTATCGAAAAAAATACCGGGGTCTGGTTCAAACGTTGGGGGATCGGTAAGGGTTCCGTCTAATATAGTAGCTGTTAAAGGTAATGCACAAATAGTATACAAAGTTGTTGTATGATCGTATGTAGAGGCTGAAAAAGATAGATATAATGTACTAGCGTCAACAGCGTTGACGGTAGATAAACTAGTTACAGTACTAAATGTATCTGTTATGGCAGTAACATAGGCGGGAAATTGCCACTTTAATTGATAATTAATAGGAAGCGGGCCAAGACTATCATCAGTTATAGCAGCCGTTACATAACGTATAAAAGTTCTATTATCTAAATTTGTTGTTAATACGGCCATTGTTAATATTTAAACGGTTAATTCACCCATTCAAGGTTAAGAAGTTCAGTATAAGCTGGTTTAAGTTGTTGTATCGCTTTTCTGATATCGTTTTCAATTTTATTGCGTAGTACAGAATCGGTAATATGTGTACCTGTAATTTTAATATTAAAAAATGCACTTTTTGATCCTGGTAAACGATGTTTAAAGAAACGATCAATAGTTTCAATATACTGTAAAGAGCCTGTTGGTATGTCCCATACAATATCTTGACTGATTGTTTTTTCTCTAATAAAGTATTCTAAAAATTTAGGATCAATTGCGTAATCATATATTTTGATAGAATCAATACCACCGTTCCAAATAACAGATGTAGATGCAATTTCAGTATTAAAGTTTTCTGCTTCACCAGCTGGTGTACCTATATAAAGATTATTAACAAAATCGTAATTTAAAGAAACATTGTCTGGTAGTAGTAAGTTACCTCTAAACGTTTTATCTATATAAAGAGATAAGGTTTTATCTTTAAAAGTAGCAGTAATTAAATGCCAATTGAAATTAACTAATCCTTCAACCGGTATTGAAAGTTTATAAGTAGAATATGGTAAATTAATATTAGAAGGTTTTACCGATACTTTAAACTGTAATTGAGTGTTATTATTATAGTTGATAGGGTTAAAAATTCTTCTTTGTTCATATCCTGTAAAATCACCTACTTCTTTAAAGGTAAGTTTATCGTTATCCTGTGTTGAAGTAATAGGGTCTAAAGTATTAACATGTTGCGGTAGATATGTAGCTTTTTTAATTTCGCCATCAAGTGTTATTTGATACAAGTATTTTTCATAGTCGTGATATATAACAGCGTACCAAGTAAATTTATTTGTTTTTCTATTGTATTCATTAATAAAGCTTATATTTCTTCTGCTAGGAAATAAAATAGCGTCTCCAAATTCTGATGATTGAGTATGATAATACTCACCAACTAAATATGTATGTTTAACAGAAATATCATCTTTATCAAAAATATGTATTTGATTTGAACCAGCTAAAACCCAGATATCTCCATTCGGTGCAACAGCAATAGCTACAGCTGGAACCGGTGTGTAGGCATAATTATCTTCTTGATTAACGTCATACGGATAAAACCAATATTCACCATCAACATAAACTTGACCAGCAAAAAAACCGTTATCGCCGTTTGCATTTTGAATGGTCCAGTGTTTATTACGCGAATCAAATTTGCTGTCATAGCAATTATTTGTTATATGTAATTTACCGTTGATATCAAAAGCTAAAATATCATTTGGTGTATAATTTGTTGTATAGGTATAATCTGGAAAAGGCTCTATAAAATTAAGATTATTATCAAAATAACTATAATTAGTAAAACTTGATCCGTATATAAATGCTGTATAAGCTAATGGATCATACTTATAATATTGTAAATCATAATAAGCAGTACTTGTTATATCTTCTTGATATATAAGATCTTTATCAAAAATAAAAGTTTTAGTATCTGTAACGGCAATTATATTATCATCTCCATCCAAGATAAGAAGAGCCGGGGTACCAGATAGAGCAAAATTATCTCCTGTTGTAGTTTTAGAATAAGCAATGGCGTTACCGTTATAATCATATTTTGTTATACGTTTATTAGTACTATCTAATATAACAACTTCAGATTCACTATTAATACTTGTATAGATAGGTATAACAGGTTCTTTTCTTACATACTCGAGATTTAAATCATAGTATGTATTACCTTCTTGATTAAAGTAAAAAAGATGGCCATATGTAGTTTCAGGTATTACATAAAAAGGATTATTATATAAATTATTAAAAAATATACCATAACCACCTTTTCTAAAATTACCAATAAGTTGAGTATTAGTTGCATTTGACCAATCATTATTATATAACCAAAAAGATAATGTAAACTCGTTGATAAGATTGTACGAGGGATTACAATCTACGTTGCAGCTTATTAAATCAGAATTATAAAAAGAAAGAGTATTTCTATCGGTATAATTAGCACTTTTAAATGTTTTTAACCATGCTTGATTAAACACATTAAAATTAATAGTATTTTTGTAAATAGAATTGTCTATAGTGTTTATTGACCAGTTGTCAATACTTAAACGTAATCTATTTTTATCATTACCAGCAAATGTTTCTACGGCTTCAATTGCTGATTTTTCGCCATTATGAAAATATTGATACATAACACCAGGCTCGAGTGTAAGTGTTGATGGTACATCATAGTAAACAGGAGAATGAGATTGATAGTCGTATATATTAGCTTTTCCTTCTAAAGCTTGTTTATATGATAATATACCAGGATTGTAATAGCGATCTAACCATTGTGGGTCTTTAAAAGGCTCAGCATAAAGCCAAGTACAAAGCCAAGTACCATCCTCGGGATCACTTGTCGACCCCCAGGGTGTTGTCTTACCGTAACCACCTTGCTTTTTAAAAATTTTATCAGCAAGAGCTGGTATAACCCCTGGTATAGCTCCGTCTCCCACGAGCGTAGACTCTGATATTTTTTGAGGTTTAGCAAAGTATGGTACGTGAAAAAACGTTGTTAAGTCTTTAGTGAGAACAACTTCATTAGTATACGCCTCATACCCTAAGTGAACATTTTCATACCCATCTGATTGATTTGTACCGGTAAATATTTTATAATAATTTCTTTGTTGAAAATTAGACATATTAATTTGTTATTGGTTCTATTGGAGTATAGATATTATTAAACGGTGAAGGTCCTCCAGTTGGTGTCATAGTGGTTTTTAAATTTGCTATGTTTACAATAGCGTTACCACTTTCAAGTGCAGCTTCTACAGAAAAATCTATTAAAAAATTTGTTGGTACGGAATTTATATTTCGATTAACAGTAACGGTTTTATTTTCAACACCTGATTCAATATCATAAAAATACGATACCCAATTATTTGTTGGAATAAATCCAATATTTAAAGACGGAGATGTCACTGGTATACAATTAAATGCGTAATTGTTGTGACCTATAGCTGCATCATTAAGTATCATTCCTGTAGCTCTTAAAACGTTGTCACTACCTATAGCTAAATAACGATAACCTTCTGTAGTAACTGTTTTTATTGTTATAACATTATTTTGATAATCTATTTCAAATCTTTGTCTATAAAGATTGTCTTTATCTAAAGAACGGGGAGTTAACGATATAACATACGGATAGTTTTTATCTACAATAACATTTTTATTATTAACAAATAATTCTACTTTATTAGTGCTTATAATAGGCACGATAGTAAATACTGCTTCATTACCCGATAAATTTAATGAAAAACTATTATTATTAGCAAGATAAGATACGTAATTAATAGATTTTATATCAAAATTTATAGTATTTAAAATAAATGATGATGGTATAAAATTAACATTTAAAGTTTGAGATGGAGGTGAAAAAACAGTATCAATATCTATGGAAGATGTTAAAACAAAACAAGAGCCTTTATTAATTGCTACATCTTGAAAATTAGTTAATCCTTGTAATTGATAAAAATTATAACCTTCGTAATATGAATTAGCAGTACTAATTAAATTTTCATCTCTGTAGTATTTATATTTCAATGCTACAGGTGAGAGACTGGAAAGAGACTTATATACAATATTAGCCATTAGTACAATTATTTAATGGTAAATATCTAGGTAAACTACCTATTATTATATCTCAGCGTCAGCTGTCCAGCATGTATAAATGTCTTGAACCGATAAAGGTATATCAAGTTGTAATGTAAAGCCTTGTACTGATTGCCCTTCAAGACCGATTCTATTTTTATCAGAAGTGTAATATACAGTATCTTTATTAGTACTACGAACTCCTCCCTTTGTACCTGTTTTTGGATCGTACCATTGTACATTTGGTATAGCTCTTTTTGTTACTTTATATCTTTCAATAATATTATAATAAGAATTTTGTACAGGTACATAAGCCCACGCTGCAGTTTCAGCGTTAGCGGATCCAGGAGCTACATCTATATCGTATGAAGATTCAAAGTAACGCTGACAAAGAGCTAATTCAATTTGAGCGGGTCTTATTTCAAATGGTGTAGGTGTGGGTCCTACTTCAAGCTGAACACCAGTAATCTTAAATTCATTACCTGCTGTTGCCATAAATGTATTATCACTATCAACTGAACCAATAGTAAGATTTAAGTTATTTTGATTATTTGAAGTCCATGTATTTAAATTATAGTTGTAATTATCTGAACCAGCAGATATACACCATAATAAACCTAAACCACTATATTGATTTTTATTGTTAACTTGATAATAGTTAGGAGGTATTGTTAATGAAACATATTGCCAAATATTAGCTTGCTTAATAGTGTATGTTGTTGTATATTGCCCAGTAATTTGAAAAGGGTTGTTGTAATGATTTCTAGCAGTTAATGCATATTTACCGGCGACACTCGATTTAACCCAGAATGATAAAGTAGCAGGGCGTGCTTGAGCTGTACCGTAACATAGATCTAATATATTAATTCCTTCTATACGTTGACGAATACCAAAAAGATCAGATGATTGTAAGATAGGTTTTGCAACTTCAACTTTAAATCTTAATGAATAATAATATCCTGGGGGGGCGTTTGTAAAATCAAGATTACTATCAGCTACTCTCTGTACTGATGCTACACCTGCATTATATGCATTAACAACTGTACTCGAAGCAGTATAATAAACACACGTATTTTTACTAATACCTACTCTTGACCAGGTAGTAACACTAGGTGTTTTATATTGTAAATCTAAAATCCATGAAGAGCCTTTATTACCTGCACTACCACTAACTATTGCTATTGGATAAAAACCACTTGAAGATACAGTTACATATTTAGTTTGATAAGTAAGATCATGTACTCCGGGTAAGGATATTGTTTTATTACCTGTTGTTGCTCCACTTAGTGGTGTATTAAACCAAAAATAAGCAGCATCGCTACTACCTAATTTAAAATTATAATCACCGGATACGCTTGCGTAAAAGAAACCTTGAGTTACAGCAGTAAAAGCGCCACTTAAATTAGCAACCACTGGTAAATTACCTCCTTCTTTACCTTCACCAGAATATTCTAACTCTTCAGGCCACGGCCATTCAGGATCTACATATTCACCGTCTGCCGGTTTACCATCGTACGTACACCCTAATATAGAGGAAATACTATTAAAACTAGTTACGTTAGAAATTTTAGATGCTGTGTTTAGATAACCTATATTGTCATTAAAGTAGCCTTTATAAAAGTCATAATGAAAACCTGATAAAACTGATGTACCGCTTCCAATAATTAGAGGGTTATAATATGTAGCATACGGTACACCTGACGTTAACCAAGTAATACCATCAGTTGAATTAACTGTAAGTATAGTATTTCCTGGGGGGACTTGATGAAGTGCTACAAATTTACCGTTACCGTAAACTACAGCGTCCCAAGCCTGTCCACTAGGGGTAGAAAAAGTATTTGATTCATACCAAGTTATACCATCATTAGAATAAGCAAAAGCGTTGGTAGTATTTGTCTTATTTGAGGCGCCGTTTACTGCAATAGCAACATATCTACCGTTACCGTAAGTTACATCAATCCAGTATTTATTAGCAGGAAGTGTAGTTTGATTCCATGTAATGCCGTCAGTTGAATACGCAGCTATATTTGTGGAGGAATTCAGTTGTCCAAGTGCGGCGTAAGCAACAGCAACAAACACCCCTAAATTACTACCATAAGTTACTGAGGACCAAAATGCAATAGTAGGAAGTGTTGATGCAGTCCATGTTATACCGTCAGTTGAATACGCAGCTCTATCTGTGTGAAGACTTCCAATTCCTGAGGCTACAGCAACAAATTTACCGTTACCGTAAGTTATTGACGACCATGTTGCATTATAAGGAAGTGTGGTTTGATTCCATGTAATGCCGTCAGTTGAATATAAACCAATATTACTGGTACCTTGAGCATTGCTACCAATAGCAACAAATTTACCGTTACCGTAAGTAGCATCACCTATATAAAAATCAATAGGAAGTTTGGTTTGATTCCATGTAATGCCGTCAGTTGAATATAAACCGATATTTGGAGTACTTGCAACGTATGAGCCACCAAAAGCAACAAATGTACCGTTACCGTAAGCTAACCCATAGTTTGGATAAGACTTACCTTCTAACTTACCTCCTACTAAACGAATTGGTAAAGGTGTTAGGTACCAAGTTACGGCATCTGTCGAATAAGCACCATAACCTTGATCACCTAATGTTACAAATTTACCACCACCAAATACAAATGAATAGTAGCGTTGCTGAGCTATAACTGGTAATGATGACGATGTATATATTGGAGTAACAACGTTAGCATCTTTATTGAAACTGTACGCCGTCCATCTATCTACAGTATAGATGTCTTGATTATTTAAAATAATTGATGTCCCACCAAGACGTTGATCGACTCTAAAATCACCATTAATAATTTTATTTCTAAAACTAAAACTACCATTATCGAGTGTAAACGCACTAAGCGGTATAGTACCTGCAGCAAGCTTATTAGATGTAATCGAATAATCTGGTACTTCAGGAATTACAGTTAAGTTATTTGATATAACAACAACTCTGGAAGCTATAGGTGGTGGAGTTGTAAAAACTATACCATTCGAATTAATGTAATAATCACCACCTGTATTATCAATAATAGGCTCTTGAACAGTACCATCAATAGTTACACGATGATTACAAGCATTAGTCGAATTAGTATTATTAAGTGCCCAGATAGTTGTTATACCATCACCAATAAAAACTGTCTTAATAGGGCTTTGAGCGGAACCTGATATAACTAAAGTAGTATTATCTGAAGTTGTATTAATAGTTAGACCGTTATTGGCTACTATTGTTTTGTAATACATTGTTGTGTTTGGAAGCCCTCCAGTACCAACTGATGTAACACCATTAAAAATTGTATTACCGTTTCCAAGATTTTTTCCAGCTGTAACGAATTGTTGAGCTGCAACCTTGTATGTGCCTGTCGTACCTCTAGCTACAGGTATCTCATCGTTCTGTGTTACTGACCCACCATCTGTTAATGAAGAAATTTTAGTACCGGACATATATGTATATTATTTATGGTATAATATAGAAGTTATCTTCTGTATCTATTTCAATTCCTGTTAAACCAGCGGTTCCGATAGTTTGATCGTATGGCTGATCGTTTTCTGTAGCTATGTAAGGGTAATTATACGGTAATAAAACCGCTGATGTAGGTAATGTAAGAGCTATTGATACACATATTGGGTTAATTCGAGGTGGAAATATACTAATATTATCAACGGTACCTCTATTACTTCTAGGTAGTATTTTTACGCTAGTGGAGTCTCTTAAGATTGTTGGAGGTACGTTAGGGTATTCTTTTAAAGTGAAATTATTTGAAGATAAAGCTGTTGTAATAAAAGCTACATTATTATCTATATTTAAAGTATATAGATTACCTTTCATATTATTTCTTACTTTTAATAGTCTTGTTTCTGAAGGAGCGAAAGGTAAAGATATAGGACCAATTGTTAAACAGCAAGAATCTGATGTATTTGTATTAGCACTATAACAAGTTAAAGAAGGATAAAAAACGGGATATGTATTAGCATTACAACTATATGTATGTACTAATTCATAATTACGTACATCGTTCGGGTCATTAAATGTATCGGTAGTAATAAAATTATTATCAGTGGGGGCTGTATAACGGATAACTGTTTTTCGAGGTGTACCGTCACCTAAGTCCCAAACAATTTTATCTATAGGAAATGAGCCTGCTTTACAAGCTTTAGCTGTAAAGCGTACTGTAAATGGTGATGTACCTGTTATTGTTGAATCACTAATACCAATACCAGCTACAGGAGGTAATTCTAATACTTGCACTACTGCTGATTGAGTAGTTTGTATTATTGTTTGATACGTTGTTAGATATTCAGCGTTTGTAATTGTACATGGTGTATCATTAACTTCATAAGCCCATTTTTTAGCATACTTTTCGCCTTTAGTAGTTTGTTTCCATGTAACAGAGTTACCGTTTTTTGTTGTTTTTGTATTACAGCCTAAGTTGGTCCAGTCCCAACTAAAACAATATTTTTGTAAACACTTTTGTTCTCTATTCCAAGTTTTAGGCTGAGTTGCTGTTGATGAAGTACTATTCCAAGTAGTGTTAGTTGTATTTTGAGTTAAATCATCCCAAAACCATTGTTTATTATAAAGGCTAACACATTTATAGCTCGGGTCAATTGCCTGTTGAGTAGTTGTTTCAGATTGTGTTAATTTAACATGATATATACCAGGCATTATATATGTATGTTGTATAAAAGAGGCGCATGTTAAAGATACATTATTACTAGTACTATTATAATAATCTCCAAAATCCCAGTTATAAGAAAGATTATTACTTGATTTATCTGGTGTTGAATTATCTTGAAATGCAACTAAAAGAGCGGGAGCGTAACCTGATACATAATTTGTTGTACAATTAGCGTATTCTAGAGCATTATCTTCTACAAACGGAATACCATTATCCCATGAATATAATTGAGGAACAGTTATTGCTGTTAATATAGAGAAACTTGTTTGCATTATACCTTATCAATTATTTAAGGTATGCACCTTAAGATAACAATTAAGAAGCTGGTTCAATTAAGAACCAAGCAAATGTACTTCTATCTCCAAAGTTTGTAGAAGATACAGTAAACGTATGTGTTGTTGTATTACGTTTGCTTATAAATGGTGTACCTACACTTCCAGAAGGTGTTTGTGTTGTAATAAAGATACGAGAATTATCTGTTAATGCTTGAGTAACTATATTAACATATGCACCAGTAGTGAATGTACCTATACCTAATGTAGCTTTAGAATTAGGAGCTGGATATGTCGAATCTTTAACACTTAAAGCAGATATGCTTACAATACCTGTAGCACTTATTGTACCGTTTACGGTTAATGTATTATTTGGTTTTGAAGTACCTATACCAACAAGAGGTTTAGAACTTCTTATATATCCTTCGTTAAGAGTTGCGCTAGGGTATGAATAAACACCTCTAATAGCTGTTTCATTACCTAAGCGCATCACTTCAACGTTATTACTATAAAAAGCTACAACACCATTTCTAAACGGTGTCGGGTTTGGTGAGAGGTAGCCTTCGTCACCGTCTTCTCCTTGATAAGTAGTATAATAATCCCACTCATCACCGCCCTGTATAGTATAAGCAGCACTTAAAGGTCCAAGAGGGCTAAACATACCTGTATCACCGTCTAACCCGAAAGAGTAACCATTAGATGAAGCGTCAGCATCAGTTGGCTGTCCTTGTATAGCTCTAAAACCTGAAGCTGAAACGGCGTTATTAGTTGTTAAACTATATGATGTATATACTTTAGTATTTACTGTTTCAGGAGGAGCATCACCCGTTACACCTGTTGGTACTGTTACAGGTGTTACAGGTGTTATTATTCTAATACTACCGGCGTCACAGAAATTTACATTATGACTCTGTACGTTTATAGCTGAAACATATATACTACCTGATGCACTAATATTACCATTTACAGTTAATAAGCTAGAAGGTTTAGTAGTTCCTATACCAATGTAACCACCTGAAGTAATTGTAAAAGCGGGAGCTGTATATCTTAGAGTACCTGTAGAACCAGTAAATATTTTAAAAGAAGATTTAGAATCTATAAATCCGCCATTACCATCAAAAGTACCAGATGAAATACCTTGATTTGTAAAATAAGGATTTTTGTCTTGAAACGAACCAAGTCTTACATTATAGTCTGTGTTATTAGGAGCACTAAAATCAATATAACAACCCGATACTCCAAATATTGATAATTGAGTACCTGATATATTAACATCAGTAGTAAGCGTAGCTAGTTTGGAATTAATTGCACCGTTACCTAAAAAATTAAGTTGGTCATTACCAACTCCGTTACCTTGGGAATAAATATTATTAGCGTATAAAGCATTGGTTCCATGATTTTGTACATTTATAGCAGAACAATTTAATGTACCTTGTACTGTTAAACTGGTTGTATCAATACGAGCTGCTTCTGTACCTCTTATTTGAAAACTAATATAATTTGTACCTGACACAGGTACTCCGGTTGTAGCTATTGCAGTAGTTGTTGCATTAAACGTAATAGGTTTAGCATTATTATTATTACTAAAAGCATTAAATACATGACCTTCTATATCTGTATTAAGTCTTATATATTGACCAGGTACACCTGATCTTGCTAAAGTGGATGAACCTACAACGTGTAGGGTACTATTAGGTGTTGTAGTATTAATACCAATATTACCATTAACATTAATACGCATTCTTTCAAAACCAGATGTACACCACATATGAGTGTATGGGTACGAAATACCGTCAGTGTTACCACTAACTTGAATACCGTAACTAACACCGTTGTCCCAATTTTGATTTGATGAATTAACTCCTTCTCGAGTATTAGGAGTTTTAAACCAAAACATACCTGCACCATCTGGACTTAAATACATTCTAGTACCACCGACAGAAATTTGGGTATTAATTGTTGTAAAATTAGCACTAGGGTCTACTTTAAATATGGGGTTTGCAGTTGTATTAGTACAGAATGAAGCGATAGGATAACTGCCTGATTGTACAACGGTAAGCGCAGGACCAGGCCCTGTATTAGTTATATATAATGCACTTGCTCCTAAATTAAGAGTATTAATTGAAGTAAAAGGTCCAAGGGCAGTAATACTACCTGTAACAGTTAAATTACCTGCAACATAAGCATCAGTACCAGCATAAAGAGCTTTAGTAGCACTAATATTACCAGCAACGGTTAAAGGTTGATTTGGAAAAGCAGTATTAATGCCTACGTAGCCATTATTTGTAATTCTTAAACCTCTAGTAAAATTATCACTTGAAACCCAGGGCATGAATGTAAGACCACTACTAATAGCGGTATTATAAACAGTAGCTGTTGAGTAATTATAAATTATAACTTGATCTCCAACTTGAGCTAAATTATTATATTGTCCTTTAATCGTTTGAGTAGGTAATAATACCATGCCGGCACCAGATACACCATCCGTTAATGTAACACCATCAGTACCAAGAAAGACGGTTGGATTTGTACCGGATAATGCTATTGATGATAAACTTGTTACAATATGTAATTTAGACCAAGGGTTAGTAGTACCAATACCGATATTACCGTTAGACTGAATATAAACAGAATTAGTTGCAGATAAAGGGCCACCGTTATAAAAACCTAAACTATCGTTCGGTCCTACAGTTATTCTTCCTAAACCGGTAACATAGTCTGTTATTATACCGTCTGTGTAAGCTCCGTTAAAAGCACTTATAGAGTAGAACCCACTATTACCAATAATAGAATTAAGTGCAGTTAGTGTACTAATTAAAGTATTAGTAGCAGTTAAATTAGTTGAAAGGATATTAGTTGATGTGAGGCTTGTAAATATTGCTTTAGGCGCTGTTATATAACCTAAAGATGTAATTATATTAGCAACAGTTAAATTGTTATCTATTTGTAAATTATTGATACCGGCGTTAATTACTCTAGCACTTAACGCGGTAAGTGTATTACCGGTGGAAAGATTATTAGCAATATAGATATCTCTACCTGCAGTAATATCAGTTGCTGTATTAAGTGACCCTGTACCGTTACGATTTATAGTAACATTATTAGTATTTAACGTAATATAATTACCAGTTAAAATGACGTTACCTGTATTATTATCTAAGCTTAAAACTTTATAAGTACCGTACTTACTTGCTTTAACAGCATTGTCAATATTAATTTTCTGTGTCGTTTTATACACAGAGCTATGTATAGGTAAATAATCAGTAGTAGCTGAGGGAGATACAAGTTCTGTTAATTGTGAAATTGTTAAATCGGACATGGGTAACTATTATATTTAATCGTGTAGCTTTATTCTTCCTGTTACAATATTGGTACCGCTTAGTGTCTGCTCTAATACATAACCACTGAGATAACCAGTGTTTGTTGTACTGAGAGATGCGTAAAGTAATTCTAAGTTGTAATTGACAATTTCTTTAATTGCTATACTGTAATAAACAGTTCCGTTTGCATTAGTTACAGCAATTGTAGCAAAATGATATACAGGGCTTGAAATAGCTGGTGGTTCACCAGTGAGATATCCTTCATTTGTTAATGTTACCCACGATGGTAGGTATACTGCTTCATACTTTGCTGGTCCGTTAGATACAGTTAAATTATAATCTAACGTATCAGTATCGTAAATAGTAATAGAGCGAGGAGACGTTAATATTGGTAAATCTGATGATATATTATGTACAGTAGGAGTATATACGGTAACTGTATTAAGTGTACTTGTCGGTAAATAATTTACACTAAACTCAAAAAGGTTATCTTTATTATTAGTATCTTTTCCAGTAACTGCTATAACAAACTCTTTTTTAAAGTCGTCATACGATAAAACAGGATAATCAATTGATAGTATTGTATTATCTAGTACTAAGTTTGTTTGTAATGTTTTTATATCATCTTTTGTAACGGGAAAAATTAATTTTAATTCAAGCGAGTTTAGATCTATTTGATAAAGCTCGGGAAGCAATATATTTCCTGATAAACCACACATCGATAATATTACTTTCTGTTCATTTGGCAGGAACCATGTTTCACCGATTCTAGAATTTGTTGTCCAAGGTAGAATTATTGTAGCAAACGGCCAAACAGAACTAAGAGACGGTAAATCAAATGTTATACTTCTTGTTTCGTTAGCGTAGCTTGATATAATACCAGTAGTATAATCGTAATTTATTTTTTCAAAAATAACAGCTCCGGATGTTTCAACATATAACACATCAAAGAACGTATCTATCTTACGTATACCGGTTCCAGTTAAATCGTTATATAAGCTACTGGTATCAATATATGTGTTGAAAATACCTGATAAACTTATTGATGCAGGTGATACAAACTGATTATTGCTTCTGACCCATACCTCTCCTGTAATATCTCTACGATCAGCTGGTTTAATATTTTTTATATCTTTATATAACCCATATTGATTGCCGTAAATATCTGTACACCAATTATCGAGTTGAATTTGATTCTGCTTTAATATTTGAGAACCAAACCATTGATTTGTATTAGCTACTCCTGTAAAAGATGTATTGTTATTTTTTGTATCTGTCCATGTTGAATCTTCTTTACCGCCCCAAGGAGTTTGTCTTGAGTTTGGTAAAATTAAACCAACACTAACGTTAGGATTAGTTTCATATGTAGATTGATAAGGTACAAATTTTTGATATTTTTTAAATATACTATTTCTAATATTACCGGCTGTAGGACTAGATAATGTAATTTCTTTTAGCCATGTATTATCTTCAAGAGTTACTGAGTAGGGTGTTGAAGGGTCTGTTAATGTAAGCCCTCTACTATTAACTATTGAACCACTATCTTCAAAATAACCTGTTAATGCGCTTGATGATGTATTAAGAGAAGTTGTGTAATACTGATCATTGTATACAGATATACCTAAGTTACTTGGAGTAAAAAAACCAATATCATTATTACTGTAAAGGTTTTCAAATGAAGGAAATGCTGCTACAGTAGGGTTGTTTATATTAGAAAAATTACCCCAAGGGTTTAATGCTGTAATACCTAATGTAACTGTTGGATCCGTATAAACCGTATTTGCAATAGTAGGGGTAGCAGTTATTGACCACAAGAATGAATTCTGTGCAAAATAAAATACTTCTACAGGGTTATTGTTTATAAAGTTATCAAACACTAATGTTGTTGCTTCTGTATCCGGGGTAACAACAACAGTTGTATTAATATTATTAAGTTGATAAGATAAATTAGAGTTTAATGTTGTATCGTATTTTAAATTAGCCCAATATGCTGTATTAACGTAGTGATATAAATCTAATGGTTGTATCCAATTTAAGTTGCTTGGGTATGTACGAGTGTATTCTATATAACTACCAGCGTTAAGTTGTATATTAGTAAATTCAGGTTGAGTTAAAAGATTATAACTATCTTTTAATCTTATTGGTGTTCCCCAAGATTCAATACCTTTATATTTAGTATTAATATTTTTTTGTAAATAAATTTGTCCCCAAAAAGGTACTGCTCCGGAGTCATTAAATCTGGTTTTAGATGTTTTTGGTTTATATGTATTATAATCCCAACCACTTAAAGGTGTATTAAGTACAAATCCTGGAACGGGTGTATTAATACTTGTAATAGAGGGCATTTGTACCTGAGAGGATGATACAGCTGTAATAGCCGGTATATTAGAAAATGGAAAAATATAACTATTAAGACAGTATACAATAGAAAGTGTTGGTAGATTATTATAAGAAGCTGATACAGGAGTAGCGGTAGTCTTGCTTAAAATGGTTAAATTATTAGCATTATAGTTATATGTTTTTGAAAGATAATTTATAAGATTAGAGTCTGAAGCATTACTTGGATAAGTACCGGGTAAAGAACTTACCGGAACATAATTAACTAAAGGTGCACCGCTATTATAAAAATTATTACTAGATAATTGATTGGTAATAGCGCTTACATTAACTGTATATAAACCAGTAATGTATGGTGTAAACGTAAATGATGGTGTATCTTTATAAAAAGTTATTATATTATTTGGCGCTTTTAATGACCAAATATAAGAATTAACATTTTGTGAGAGTACAGGTGGAGACTGTGTATTATTTAAATTAATAACTGGATAAGAAACTGTTACTTGTTGTGGTGTACCAATGATACTATTACCAATAGTTAAAAAATCATAATTAGACCAGTTAGAACTTAAATTTTGAGCTACTGTTTCGTTTGTAGTTACTTGGTGTACAAGATCAAATGTTGTACTATTAGCTCTAGAATAAATTATATTGTCTCCAGGGTTAATAGTCATATAAGATGCTTTGTTATTACTATACCAAGTATTAGTAATAGTATCGTATGTTGCACCAACCCATATACCTTTGTATGTAGGGTTATTATAATTGTATCGAAGAACAAGTTCAGGTAATGTACTATTGCTTCGTGTATCATCAGCGCGGTAATATACGTAACGAATACCTTTTACAAATGTCATATCATCAGCGGGTTGTAGTCCTATAATAGCATTTTTACCGCCTTTAACCCATTGACCGTTACCCCATCCTTTTTTGGTATTAGTTCTATACCAAGCAAATGAATTTGTAGAATTATAATAAGGATAAGAGCCACCAAAACCATGATAGGTATCAAGATTAAATTTACTTGGTAATTGGGTATCAATAGCTATAAAATCTCCTTGATAAGGATAATCAGAATAGCTATCACCGGGGCAACCGAACGGGGTAAATAAAACTTGTTTACATGTACAAAGATTGTGATCTTGATACGTTGTATTGGGAGTTGTAATAAACTTACAATCGGATTGATGTTGTAATGTAGGAAACACATCACTAATTTTTACTGTATAAGATGGACCAAGCCAGGTAAAATATGTAAAGGTACCAGGCTTTAAAATACCTTGTAAACTTGTTTGCTGAATTGTTTGAGCTTTTTCAATATAATTGAAAGCGCTAGAATATGAATATAAAGATACTGATTGTCCGTATAACCAGCAACACTCTATAGCGTTGTCAATTGTATCGTTATATTTTTTAATTTTATAAATTACGTCAGCACTCGATAAAGCGTTACCGGCAATAGCGTATGGTACATTAATATTTTGTACATATGTTGGGGTACAAATATTGGATAAGTTGCTTTGATAGTAATCAGGATAATCTTGTGTCGGGTCTATTTGTTCATAAGGCCAAACTATTGTACTATTACCGTTTGGTGCTATAGATATATCGGTTTTATTAAATTTATAAAGCCATGCACCACTTAATGAATTATTATAAGTATTATAACTAGCACTATTATATGCTGGTGGATTATCCCAAACTCTAATTTTATCAGCTTGATTATAATCTATACTAGCGTAAGCCTTATTAGCTACAAGAGTTGTATCGTTAAGTTTTAATATATTTGTTGAAGTAAGAGTGGTAATATCTGTTGTCCAATAAGCATCTAGTACAAGCTGTTTTATATTATCATCGAGATAAAAATATCTTGAATCAGCTGATAAACTAAAACCGGACCATTGTATATCTTCAGCAGATACACCATAACCAGGAAACGGGTAACGAAATATAGTCTTATCTCCAGCTTTAATTAAAGCTTGCATATTAACTAATGAATGATCGTGTATTTTATTATATAACCAGGCTGCCTGTACACCTAAATCTGATACTACAAATAGAGTATCAGCTAAATCAACACTGGTACCAGCTGTACCTAATGTATTAAGATTAGTTGCGCTTAGTGCAATAGTTTCGTATCGAGGGCTATTAATACCTTGTGTTGGATACGCACCGCTAGGCCAATAAAAAGAATTATCTCCTTTTAGAATTTGTATATCGTATAAATCTTTTTGTGTACTAGGAGGAGTAGTTAGAGTTACAAAATATTTTTCCTGTCCTATATATTTTTCAGCTAACTGATTGCTAAGAGTTAAAATATTATCATATAATGTTTGTTGATATGCACTAGTTGCGGATAATATAGTAGATGTATTAGCTATGTCGGCTGATAGAGAATAAACACCTAAATTATAAATCCAATTTGTTGATGTTAATGAAAGACCTTTTGTTGTTAAAAAAGTTTGTAAATTTGGATTATTTAAATTAAAATAAGCTGATGTGGGTATAGATGCTGTATGATCAAAATAGCTATGAGTGTCATATAATTCTTCTATTTGTATTGTTAATGTGTCTTTTACAGCGCTTAAAGCTGGAGATGCATTCCAAACTGAAGATGGTAATTCAATTATTTGATTTGGTTTTTGTGTATACTTGTTAAGTATATAATTTTGAATTTGACTTATAGTACCGACTTCCGTACCTACTTGATTATAAAGAAATCTTGTTTCTTTTATTGCTTTTCTAAGACGTAAATAATACAAAGATATTTCTTTAAGTTTTTTAGCAAAATAAGGTATAGCGAGTAGTAATTCTTTTTCATTAGTTACATCGACGTTATTGTACCAATTTTCAGCTTCTTCTTGTGAAAAGAAAAGCTGTAATTGTTTTAATAATAAAAGATAATTAACCTGTATATGAGTTTTTGTACTTGTTTGAGATGTACTATTTTTATTAAACCAGTTTAAAAGATACGTGTTGTATTGTTCAAATTCACTACCTGGTATAATGCCTTGATGAGCATTAATCCATTGTTTAAATGAAAGTGGTATATTTTTATCATTTAACGGTGTATATGATAAAGGCTGAGAATACTTACTTAAAAATTGTTGTACACCGGTGCTCACTATAAATTATTTAAGAAAGAGATTCTTAGTTAACAAGTATCTAAAGGTATTTTCAACAATTCCATTGTCTCCGTACCAATCTTCAAATGTTGACATTGTCGGGGATAGAGTAGTTTGATCTGAATTCCAATCTATTATGCTATCGAAAAAATTATTATTATATGAACCTAAATTATAAAAATTATAATTTTGTGTAATTGGCTGTATAAGTCCATAACCAATAAACGACGATAGAGGGTAAACAGTTGTTAAATTTTGTTTTGGTACTTTTATAATTTGTATTGATTTATCAAATGCATTTTGAGCTATAATAGTGCTATCCGCTGTAACATAATCTGTAGTTGTATTATATTTGTTACCAGTGTTTTGTAAAATTTGAGATGTAATTTCATTTACACCGATAAGCTTTGCTTTTGATATTGATAATGTATTAACCATATCTCTTATTTCAAATGGGTAATCTGTTACATATTCATTTGCAATTACATCTGTTGCTGCTGCTAGTGATAATAATTGAGATATATTACATGTATCAATATCAGAATGATTTTGCACGAAGTTAGCTATTTTTTCATAAACGGTTTTACCGAGATCTTGACTATTAGTTACTGTACCGTTGCCTACTACTGCGGGTAAAAATTGCTCAAATAAAGCTTTATTAGAATGTAAATTTTCAGGTAATGCTAAAGAGTGATAATGTTCAGCGGTATTAAAAGAATTATTTAAAATTGTTATTTGATTTTCGTTAATAAAGTCTTTAACTTTAAACGGTACAGATGTACCTGATATAGAAATTGATGAAAGAGAGGATAAAGAAGTATATTTTTGATACCATTTATTACCGGTCCAATCTCCGGCTGCTTGTGCAGATTGATAGTTAAAATTACCGGATTCTGTGTATGTGAATGCATTATTATTTAAATAGTAGCCGATAGTGTTGTTAGGTTGTATTTTTATTATTCTTTGTTCGTTAGAAATAGCTGCAGGGATGGCGGATAGATATACCCATGCAGTATTTTTATAAGAATCAATTACCCATAGTCTATCATAAACATCTACAGCTATACCGCTAAACTCTTCATCGTCACTGTAGTTATTAAGAATAGGTATGTTAGATCCCGGTACCATATTAACTAATTCATCAGGGTCTATTATTTCATTAATATTTCCTGGTAAACCAGGGCTTTGTTTTAATGTAAGATGGTCGTCACCTACTCTACTAGCTGACCACAAATATAATTCTTGTCTTACTATATCGTAATACCCTAAACCTCTGATACTATGTGTAAACCAAATATTACCTTTTCTTGTTAAAGTAATATCACTAGGTCTTGTTATATTGGGTATAACAGTTTTTACTCGTAAAGTTTTGCTATCGTAAAGCCTAATGTCCCCGTCTGCTGATAAAACATTATAACTGTTTGCTACCCAGATATTATTATCCTGATCAATAGCTAAACTTACAGGTACGCTATATTGAAAATTTTGATCAATAGATAAATTTGTTGGAAGTGGGTCGTTTAAATTAATTAAGTTAATTGGTGTACCGCTTAAATTATATTGTATAAGTAAACTACAAAGTGGGTGAGAATACGTAACCCAACAATTGTTATTTTTATCGGTTTCTAAAACAGGGGGTTTAAGTAAATAATCACTATCAAATTCAGCTAACGGAGATATATTAGTTAATTCGTAAGGGCTAGTAGCAAAAAGTAAATTAAAATTTGAATCAAATTTTAATACATAGGCACTGTTAAATAAAGATACCCATATATTAGAATTTTTATCTAAAGAAACGGAAACCGGTGTACCTGCTGGCGAGTAGTCTAAACTTTTTGAGTTAGCTAACGTAATAAAAATATCAGTATTGGCAGGTAATATTGAATCAAATAACAAACTTTGATTAACTGTGTCAAGCTCATAAGTTAAAGAATCTTGATATACACCTCCAATATTAATCAAAAAATTTGTATTTACATTAGTAATTGGTATATTGTTAGATAGAAATATAGTGTTTGAAGGTGTTGATAAATTATAAGTCTGAGTTGTTGGGTTAGTTAGGGAAGGTAAATACCATATCTGTACCGGTACATTAGCCGGTATATTTGTATCAACAAAAACAATACTATTACTAAAAGTATCAATAGTATATGAAGACGGTGATTGCATAATACCGTCTATTGTTACTATATAATAATTACTGTCGCTATTTAAACTTGCCGAATTACCTAAATTATAAACTATAGTAGATGAATCTGTAACTGTAAAATTCCAATAACATATAGATGAAATATAAGAATCAGGTAGTTGAGGAGAAAATATTTGTGTAATAGATAAAGTAACTGAGCCAGGAGGAAGAGAATCATAAGATGTAAATCTTAATGTGTTATCAGATACAACATATAAACTTGTAGGTTGTACTACTCCGTCTATAGCAACAATAAAATTATTAGGGTTAGTAGAAACATATTGTTTTACTCCATCAATATAGCTATCTAATTTAAATACTGAGTCATAAAAATTTAAATCTAGTATATTAAATTGCCATGTTTTAAAAGTAAGCTCATTAACATTATAACTACCGTAATCATCAAAACTGTATTTATTAATAAGGTTACCGGTATTATCAAATCTATATAAACAATTAAGTTCGGTATCAGCAGCTACAACACTGTAGTCTATAGGGTCAATAGCCATACTATATATACCTGAAAACCCTGTTAAGTTGTAGTTAAATGTACTAGTTCCTGTTAAAGATGGTACTTGAACTTCTTTTATATATCCTTCTATTAATAAGCCTTTATTTTTAAAATATTCAATTGTTTTATTGTCATTATTGTATGGTGTTAAAGTAATTTTATTGAGGGTATTTTGTTCAGGATTAGAGACCCAAATAGATGTATTAGGAGAATAACCATGAGGGTAAGGAAACACGTCTGTTGTTTTTACATCTCCAGAGTATACGAGCGCGTTAACATTAATAGCGGTTTCATCTATAGATGATAATACTGTAACCCCTGTAAATATATAACCACCTATATCATTATAATTTTGATCTAAAGATTGAAAATATAAAGACGTATCTTCTATAGTGTAGAGGGATGAATCTATACCTGATAATGTAATCTGTATCGGGTCTTTATTACCTACGGTATTAGAAGTAGGATAGGAAAAAAGAACATTACTAGTATAAGATTTTGATCCTGGTACTACTAAGGATCTATCTGAATGACATGTAACTAAAAAAGGAATTTTTATTCCGTTATATTGATATGAATCAATATCGTGTAAATAATTAGCTGTAACTTTAAGATAACTAGGTAGTGGGTCATTAATCAGCCATATTAAACCGGTACGTACAGTTTCATTATTAGCGTATGATGGATATGAATATATATTTGAATCGTTGGGATTTGTAAAACCAGATGTTTGTAAGGTTGCTGTTATAAGAACCGGTGTGTTATTAATAGGGTTACCTGCACTTTTAGAATCTATATAATAAAATTGTACTGAACCTGATACTGCTACTACTGTATTATTTACATATAGCGGTACAGGTGTTGCTGTAACGGATGTTACTATATTTGAATTAGTGTCAGTAAAATACCAAGTAGGTGTTAAAAATCCCCATTTGTTAGGTACAAATTGATAAGGAGTAGAAACGGAATTAGCTGCGTAAAGATCAATTACAGGTATATTGTTTATATCTGTACTAATAAAAGATACTTCAAACGGTGTTAGAGTTGGTGCTCCAGGGCTTGCATACTGTTCAGGTATTTTAGTAAAAGTAACATAATCTCTATACGCTAAATCAATATATACACTTTGTTTAAAAGTGCTGCTATTACCATCATAGTCAGTAGCTGTTAACCCGACAGTATATGTACCTGGGTACGGGTATGTAAATACAGGGCTTGTTGTATTGTAAATAAGCTCATTACTAAAACCAGTATTCCATATATATTTCCATATAGAGTTACTAGCTGTAGTTAAATTTGTTACGGTAAATTGAGTAGCGTTAACAAATCCTGCTGAGGGTGTTATTGTAAAGTTAGCCTGTAACATTTTTTATTATAGTACTGTTTGCTTAAGATTAGTAGGAGACGCAATTACTATCTTATTTACAAGAGTGTCAATATTATTAAAATAAGTATATTCAAAATTTTGCATTACTAAATTATTTGTAATAAATTTATTATCTGCAACAGGGTAAATAGGGTTATAAACTACTAGAGACAAACCTTCTGTAAGAATAGTACTATCGTCTTTTCTTGTAGTGTAAAATGTTTGTACACCATCTACATCGAGAATTTGTTGAGTGAGTTGACGAGTACCAATTGTTCGTCCTAAACTGTTATTATTTACACTAAAGTAATTTGTAAATATCTTTACGATATCATTAATAATAGATTGATTGTTTCTTAAAGAAGAAGGTACTTTATGAACGTCTAGGTAACATAAACTCTCATCTGTAGTTGGAGATAATGTAGAAGCTGATGATGAAATACCTATACCTACAGCTTTAAAAACAGGGTCAATAAAAACAGTTTCGGTTGTAGTTACATTATTTGTTGATATACCTGCTTTTATTAACTGTTTTTGCGCTGGTAGAAGGTAAGTTGGTTTTGTATTTGAGCTTTGTGGTACAACAAGTAAGTAAATATTATTAAAATTACAAGCATCGGAATAGTATACCTGGTTAAATAAAGCGCGTTCAGTTAAGTTGGGGTTAGTAATACCAATGTTATAATAATACTGTAAGTAACCAGCTATGTAATCATTATTATTGAGACACTTTACATCAGAAATTAAATTAGAGTAATTTGTATTTACAAATGTTTCATAATCATTTGTGGTTACAAGTCTAAATTGACTACGGTAATTAGCTGGAGCTGTTTTACGTATATCGTCAGGAGATTCAGGTTGATTAAAAGGGGTTGAATTACTTGTGTTAGTAAAGCTTAAATTATTTAAAGTAATATTAGTAAGATAATTATATTTGTTTATAAATATATCATTTTTAATTTGATTAAATTGAATAGTATTAAAAGTAGCTAATACAGACTTATCAATTGTATTAGGTCCAATTTCTCCTGCTTTACCGGATGAAGCTATATAATATATACCTACTAAATCTCCGGTTTTTAACTTAATACCATTTATATCATCACCGAACATTATTTCGTAATTATAATTTTGATTTAAACGTATTTGATATTTTTTAGCTGAACCTTTTTCAAGAAACAAATTAGGGGTATTTGTAAATTGTTCCCAAATACCTGTTGCAGCAGGTTTAACAAAAACATCGAAATTAAAATGATCAGGTACATTATTACCTGGATTAACAATTATTAATTCGTTAGAATCTCCGGCAGCAGAGTAAGTGGGATGTTCTATATATCTTCCTTGATATAGTAAATTATTTTGAGATAGTATTGTTAATGGTTCAATTATACCATCAGCGGTTTTAGCAAAAGTTATATCTTTATTAAAAGAATAAACAATATTATTTGTTGTAAGATACGTGTAACGTGGTATTGTATGAAGACCTATAGGTAAATTTGAAGCTGAACAGTTAAAGGTTAAAGTTGAAGTTTGAAACCCTACCGGGGAATAATCAATAAGTTTTACAATTCTATTAATATTTTCGTAAAGCTGTGCTTCAGTAAACATAGCTTCGTTAGATGTTTTGTTGAGATAGTAAATTAGAGTATTATAAGAATATGAAACAATATCAATAATAGAAGCTAAATTTGAACCAATATAATTTTGATCTGTAAAGACATTCTGTTCGTTTAAACGATCAATGATAAGCTGTCTTAAAGACATAGCATCAAAAGCTACATACCCACCGGGTGGTATATCAAATTTGTTTTGTGGAGGTGTAACTGTGGTGTTTGCCATATAAATTGTTATTCAATATTAGTAATATTTATAAATTTTTGACTTCGAATATTAAAACTATAATTAATACTTGTACTTACGTTAATAAGAGGTATATTAACATTTATAGTAATAATATACTGATTGTTATCAGGATCTGCAATAATGTCAACGTTTGTAGGTGTAACTCTTGATTCGTACTTTTTTATACTATTAAAAATATTCATACCGATTAACTGAGCATTATACTCTGTTATTGGTTCAAATAAATATTGATAGAAACTTAAGCCATATTCAGGAAATAAAAATCGTTGCCCAGGAAACGTATTAAACAAATTAGTAAGAGAATTAGTTATAGCATATTCGTCATAACTTACTTTAATATCTGAGCCGGGTATTGGGTAATTAATACCAGGAGCTATAATATTAGTTTTATTAATATCTAAAGATAAATCTTTATAACTATAACCTAAATTACCGTATGTACTAGCAATATCTTGTAGTTGTGTAATTTTAATAGCCATTTATACTATTATTTAGGGTAAGAAACGCTTAAATAATATCACAAATATGGAAACAAAGTTTAATATAGTACTTGAAAATTTAATGGAAAGATACCAGCAGGGCGGTTTTATGATCGGAGATCGTATAACATTTCACAAGAATGCTTTAAAGCATGACTTCTTTAGAAGTAAAGCGCGTAATTTCGTTGAAATGGTTGAAGCTTGTATGCATCCTAGTTTTGATCTTAATCTTAGAGTATCAGCTATAAAGAGTATATATCCTACTACTACTCAAAATTATAGAGGTGGTACAGAATCTCCTGATAATATTTACGTAGATATTATTGTTGAATACGCCCCTGGTCTTTATCGTAACCCTATGACAGTACCTATTGATATACTTGTTCTTCAAGATGATGGTATTAATCGTGGACCAGTACCTGACAGTTTAAAATACGATAATAATGTTTCTGCTGAGCCTAAAACAGTTAAAGCTAAAGAAACTCAAAAAAACTTTAATGCTGATGTAAACTTAACAGATAAAAATGTTAAAATATCAAATGGTAGAGAATGGAGTGAGAAGAACGATCACTGGAAAGATCTTCCAAAGAATAAACGCGTTTAAAGTAGAAACGCATTAAAAATTCTATATACTAAAAATAATACACTCGACCTATGTACCGCAAACAATAATTTATGATATTCGACGAACAAATCTCACGCAAACCTAACAATTATAAATGGACTGACGAATTTATTGAGTCTATGCACAATGGATTCTGGACAGACAAAGAGTTTTCCTTTAAAGCTGATGTTCAGCAGTTTAAAGTAAATCTAACAGAACAAGAAAGAGAAATTGTTATTCGTACTTTATCAGCTATTGGACAAATTGAAATTGCTGTTAAGACATTCTGGGCTAAGCTCGGGGAAAATCTTCCTCAACCTTGCTTTCAGGATTTAGGTTATGTTATGGCTAATACGGAGGTTATTCATAACAACGCTTACGAGCGCCTACTTTCTATACTCGGGCTCGAAGATGTATTTGAAGAGAACTTAAAGCTTGAATGGATTGAAGGAAGAGTCAAATATCTTCGTAAGTATACTCATAAGTTCTACAAGGACTCAAAGAAGCAGTATCTCTATGCTATTATTCTTTTTACTCTCTTTGTTGAAAACGTTTCTTTATTCTCACAGTTCTATGTAATCAACTGGTTTGCACGCTTTAAGAATGTTCTTAAGGACACCGATCAACAAGTTAAATATACACGCAATGAAGAAAACATTCATGGTATTGTTGGTACAAAGATTATTAATACAATTAGAGAAGAATATCCTGAACTTTTTGATAAGGAACTCGAAGAACGCATTCTTCATGAAGCTCAAGAGGCTTATAAGTCTGAAGCTAAAATTGTTGATTGGATGGTCAACGGAGTAAAGGAAGAGGGGTTATCAGCTCCTATTCTTAAAGAATTTATTAAAGGTAGAATTAACGAATCATTAAAAGGTATCGGGTTTCCTTCTGCTTTTGATATTGATAGTGAATTAATCAAAAAGTCAAATTGGTTTAATGAAGAATTGCTCGGTAATAATATGACAGACTTTTTTCATAGTCGTCCTGTTGAATACTCAAAGAAATCGCAGTCTTTTTCAGAAGATGATTTATTCTAGTTGTTGTCTAGGATTTTGAGATTAAAATAATAGATACAACATGAACAAAGACATTTATTGGCTTAATAAGGATTCGAGAAAATTTCTCAGCCGAGGTTACCTTATAGAAGGAGAAACCGCCGAACAACGTATTAAGGATATTGCTGAAAAAGCTGAGCACTATTTAAATCTTCCAGGCTTCGCTGATAAGTTTGAAGATTATATGCATAGAGGTTTTTACTCTCTAGCATCTCCTATCTGGTCTAATTTTGGTCGTATTAGAGGTCTACCTATTTCATGTTTTGGTTCGTATGTAAATGATGATATGGATGATATTCTCTATAAAGTAGCTGAAATTGGAGTTATGTCTAAAGTAGGTGGAGGTACATCCGGTTACTTTGGTGCCATCCGTCCTAGAGGTACACCTATATCATCAGGAGGTGAAGCGACAGGGGTACATCATCAGTTAACCGTATTTGAGTCTTTAACAAATTATATTTCTCAGGGTAACGTTCGTCGTGGATCATTTGCTGCTTATCTACCTATTGATCATCCTGATATTGAAGAGTTCTTAAAGATAAGAGGAGAAGGAGATGATATTCAGAATCTTTCTATTGGTGTTTGTATTTCTGATAAGTGGATGAAATTAATGATAGAGGGTGATAAAGAGAAGCGTACTATCTGGGGCCTAGTCATTAAAAAACGCTTTGAGTCAGGCTATCCCTATATTTACTTTAGTGATAACGCTAATAAGCAGGCCCCTAAAGTTTATAAGGATAAAGGTCTAAAGATTAATAATAGTAATCTTTGTACTGAGATTATGCTATCAAACGGAATTGATGAATCTTTTGTTTGTGATCTTTCTTCTCTTAATTTAGAACGTTGGGAAGAATGGAAGGATACAGATGCTGTTGAAACTCTAGTTTACTTTCTTGATGCAGTAATGACTGAGTTTATTAATAAAACAGAAGGAATGAAGTTTATGGAACATCCTAGAAACTTCGCTATTAATCAGCGTGCTCTTGGTGTTGGTGTTCTTGGTTGGCATTCTCTTCTTCAGCTTAAAATGATCGGTTTTGAATCGATGGCTGCTAAGATGCTCAATAATCAAATTTGGAAATTTATTCGTGAAAAAGCAGATTTAGCTTCTGAGACGTTAGCTAAAGAATACGGAGAACCACCACTCCTTAAAGGATATGGTCGTCGTAATTCTACTACTCTTGCTATAGCACCTACTACATCTAGTTCCTTTATTCTTGGGCAAGTATCTCCGTCTATTGAACCTCTTAATAGTAACTACTTTGTTAAGGATTTAGCGAAAGGTAAGTTTACATATAGAAACCCCTATCTTAAAAAGCTTCTTAAAGATAAAGGTAAAGATGATGACGATACCTGGATGACTATCCTTAAAAAAGGTGGTTCTGTACAAAGTTTAAATTTTCTTACTCAAGAAGAAAAGGATGTATTTAAAACTTTTGGAGAAATCTCACAAAAAGAAATTATTATTCAGGCTGCTGGTCGTCAAAAGTATATCGATCAAGGTCAATCATTAAACGTAATGATTCCTCCTAATACTAAGCCAAAGGAAGTTAGTGAACTTTATATCTTTGCTCACGAAATGGGTCTTAAAAGTCTTTACTATCAGAGAAGTGCTAACCCTGCACAAGAGCTTGCTCGTTCAATACTTACTTGTTCGAGTTGTGAAGCTTAGCACGGTTTTTTTGGCCAAACTACTTCGGAGGGAGTATGATAACTTTGAGGTATATTTCTTAAAGTAGTTCTGTAATTTAGCCATGCTTGTTTGTTTTTGACAGGTGTGTTTGGAAGATCAATCCAATCTGTTTCGGTTAGTAAAACTTTTCTAATAGACCGTATTTCTTCCCAAGTAATATTTGAAGACGGTTCAATTAATATTGAATTTTTATCAGATTTTAAAATAATCTGAGTATTATTACACTGTGCTTCATATATTAAAGCGTATTCTTCTTGTGTAATTTCAATGCAATCTGATGGAATATTATCAACATGAATTTCTGTAATATAGAAACCTTTTGTTGATGGTGAATATTTCACGTTAGATTAACAACCAATAGCAAACCAAAATATACCGTCCTGAGTTGATCCTCCCATTGAGCGTAATTTAAACTGAGTACTACTTATAATCTGACCGCCTGCTACCGGTTGACTTGCATCAGCGTCTTGAGAAATATATATTTGAAATCCTTTATTTGGAAAAGCTATAGGGAAGCTATATGTTACTGGATTAGCATTTATTAGAGCATAGCCCCACTGCATAATAAGCCCTGATGGAAATTTTTGCCATCCGTTAGATGATAAGCTGGATTTAAAACTAGATGAAAGAGTCGTTACTACTGTATTAAGGTTAGTAAGAGTAGATGAAATACTACTCACGTTTGTTGACAACGCAACAATCTGTGTACCAAAATAGTTTGTATTAGCATTAATATAACCTAAAGAATCCCCTATACAATCTTCTCTGTTAATTGTCCAAGGTCCTGTTGCAGGTATTACCGGTGTAAATATATTAGCCATACGTTATCTATTATTTATCTTCTTTTTCCTCTACAACAACTGAATCAATTACTGTTGCTTGAATAGGTTCGCTATCTACTTCACTTAAAAGTTTTTTAAAAATATCTTCTCTAGATCCTACAAACAGTGTATTATTAACAGTGGTATTACCTTGTAAATTACCGGCTATTTCTTTTTTACCTTTAATATCCATTTCTTTTAATTGTTTATCAAATTCCGCTTTTTTGTTCAAAAGATTAATTCTGTTTAATGCTTCTATACTTTTTGTAGCAGCAGATATAAGCTCTGATAAAGCTGCTAGTTCATCGGGATTTTGCCCTTGAACGATATAATCTTTAATATCATCGATAGCATCTATACTAGTATCTATTAAATGACTAGTTCTTTTAACAATATACTCATTAATATTTGAATCATCTACATTCATACTTTGTGTAGACGGTTTAGGGGTAACGGGTAAACTAAACGATGATAATTCGTTAAGTAGTGTGTCAATAGAGTCGGACATTAACATTAATTAAGCTTATAGTTGATATTCTTAAACTATCTATTAATATATTGTATATATGGAAATTACTGTAAATACTATGTACGGAACATTCATTGTTCCAAGAGAAAAAACTGATGCTCTTATTGCTTGGCTTCAAGCTAATGCTGTTAAGCCTGGTCAATCACCAATCGGTGAAGTAAAACAGGGTGAATATACTGGACGTCAACTTATTAATGAGTAATATGACAGCACAAGAATTACAAACTTTACAGCAAACAAATCCAGAGGCATTAACAGAGCTTTATAAGTTTAAGTTTGTTAAGACACATCCCGATGCAGTACTGCCAAAGCGTAATCATAACGATCCTATTTTTGGTGATTCAGGGTATGATGTAACGGCTGTTGAAGATATTGTTGTACCTGCTAAAGGAGCCGTTATTGTACCGGTTGGTTTAAAGCTTGGTCAATTACCTCCTGGTTTTTGGATTCGTATTGAGAGTCGCTCCGGTCTTCAGTTTAAGCATAATATTTCAGCCTTCAATGGTATTATTGATAATAACTATCGTGGGGATATGGGTGTAAGGCTTATTAATAGTTCTGATATTGATTATCAAGTAAAGAAAGGTGATCGTGTAGCGCAGCTTGTACTTTATCCCTTAATTGCTGTAGATGAAAAGTATGTTGAGTTTACAGAAGAAGTTACAGAAACTGATCGTGGTGAAAAAGGTTTTGGATCTTCCGGTAAGTAAGCGTATAATAGCTACATGTTTCAAGAGCTGCTGGTAGAAAAGTATCGTCCTAAAACACTGGATGATATTGTATTGAATAAAGAAGAAAAAGAATATTTTGTCTCTTTAAAAGAAAAAGAAGAAATACCTAATCTTCTTTTTGCTGGTTCACCAGGTACAGGTAAAACGTCGTTAGCTAAAATTATTGTTAGTAATGTACTAGACTGTCAATATCTTTATATTAATGCATCGGATGAAAATGGTATTGATACTATTAGATCTAAAGTAATTGGATTTTCATCTACTAAATCTTTAGATGGTAAACTAAAAGTAGTTCTTTTCGATGAATGTGATGCTTTATCATTAGACTCTCAAAAAGCTCTTCGTAATGTAATTGAAGAATATTCTGAAAATACACGTTTTATTTTTACATGCAATTATCTCTTTAAGGTAATACCAGCTCTTCAATCTCGTTGTCAAATTTATAATCTTGCACCGCCTCTCGATGGAGTTTTAAATAGAGTTGTTCATGTTCTTAAACAGCAGGGTATTACTGTACCTAATGAAGAAAAAACAAAACTAGTAGAACTTGTAAGAAAAGGTTATCCTGATCTTCGTCGTATTATTAATGATATACAGAAGTTTTCCTATACCGGTACTTTAGTCGTTAAGGATAACCATGTTAAAAATATTGCTGAAAATGTAGTACAAAAAATTAAAGCAAAGACTAGCTTAATTGAGTTGCGTAAATATGTAATTGAAAGAGAGCAAGAATTTTCTGGAGATTATTTACATCTATTAAAGGAAATGTTTGAAGTTGTTTATAGTATGAATGAGACTATTAATAGCGATGTATTAATATTAATTTCTGATTATATGTATAAAGATAGTATTGTTATCGATAAAGAAATTAATTGGTTTAGCTGCTGTATTAATTTGCAAAAATTATTTTAATTACCGCAGCATCTTGCTGGAGATGCTACTATAGGTCTTAAAATAGCTGTATTTGTATATCCTGGTGTATAACTACCGGTAGGTGTTTTATTAACAGGTTTAAATGATGCTAAAAAATTATCTACATCATCTGTTACTTGTTGTTGACTAGTATACGTTTTTGATTTATAAATTTCAGCATTATTGTTTGAATTATAAACCGTGCCAACATACTGTCCATTAACTATGTCTATTGATGTGTAGTAGTTTGTCATATAATATCGTTAAATTGTGGGTCTAGAGGAGCATATCTATTTATCTTAACAGCTGTAATATCATTATAGTACATTTCTGTTTCAAATACATGCTTTACATCTATTATTAGCCATTGACCAAAGAACTTATCCGCAAAAGCGCTAGGATCAACTCCTTCGGTTTTATCAATAGCAATAAACGTACCTGGTTCTCTAAATGGTAAACCTAAAGCACGAAAATTAATACAAGCATTATGATATACACCTATCTTAAGTAGAGTTTGTAGCCCGGGTGTTTGTCTTAAGATTATATCGTCTCCGTATGGAGTAAAAACAGGTTTAACGTTTTTAGACTGTTTATCCTTATCTAAAGTTATTAAAAATAAATCATTAGCGCCGAGACCTTGACCACCTTGAGTATATAGATTATTAATATAGTTATTAACCATAAATGTACGAGCAGATTGCACACTATTATTTTCAAAATCTACATTGAATATTCTCTGATTAAAGTCGAAAGAATGAACCGGTGTTGTACAAAAACTATTTGAATTTGTAATAGCAGCAATATCAACAAATTGATAGCTTTTTATTATATTATATTTTGAAAGTTTCATATCTACAGAGCTACTATTTTTATTGCTAGTAGGAGATCTCATTGTTTTGCTCGATCTTGATTTTGTGTCTCCGTAACTTTGTAAGTAAAAATGTTCATATTGATATTCACCGGGTTCGTTTTTACCGGCTTTTTCGTAATAACTAGCCATTGATTTTAAACTAAATTGACCAACATCGTACTGTGTAGGTCCACGCTCTTTAGTTAAAATACAAAAATCATGAGGTATATCAGGAGTAGAATCATCGGTACTTTGTGGTTGACCTGTATTTTTTACTGTGCTAGAATGGTAATTATATATGTACATTAAACTATCATATGCAGTAGTTTCAGTAGGAGCTGTATAAAAAATATTTGTAGCACCTTTATCCCAATTATTTTTATCAATAGGGTTCTCAGCATGAGGGACTCCTTCTAAAGATTGTTCAATAATTTCCTGCATTGCATCTCCAGTAAGAATACTTGCAGGGTTACTATAAATTGATCCAGGGGTACTTTGAGTAGAAGTAGCTTTATCCGAAAACCCAGTTGAATACTCTAAATTATATGTACTCATTTTTTGATACCAAAAATCATTAAAATATACTTTTAAACATTTTATCATACTAGATGCTGCATTAGTTGCTCCAGGAGGAGATTCAACATCTTCTACATCATAAATAGAAAATAAATATGACAAGGACCACATAACAGGGTCTATATCTTTTAATATACTGTTAATATTACTAGGAGATTTATTATCGTTTAAAATAGGTTTTATTCTTATACGTAATAAATCGTTACCGTCGTTTCTAAAAACATAAGCTTGCGGTCCATTAGGTAATGAAATACCGGTAGTAGCACTTTCATATTGACCGGTAGCATTATCGTATTTTTCACTTCCTGATTCAGGATTATATGAAAAAGTTAAGACTCCTCTAGTGCTCCACTCTACTAGAGTTTCCTGTATAGATAAATTAATAATAGCGTTTGGGTTGATAGGGTAAGGGGTACCGCTACCGTTATCTAAATAAATTTCAAACTCATGTTTTAACTGATTAAATCTTTGAGTAAATACAGCATCTTTAACTATATTCATATTATTATTTTTGTGTTGTAAGCTGTTGTAATATTATAGGTATATAATTTGATTTTAATATATTAATTTTTTTACCTACTGTTGGATTTTGAACCGGGTTATGTATTCCGTTTGTAGCTATTATAATCCACCAAAGATTAGGTGTGTTATAATTCTTATATGAAATATTAGGCCAAGTATCACCAGGAACGGGAAAATAAGTTTTATAAAAACCAGCAGGTAAATTATCAGGTATTGTTACAGATTGTAACAAATTATAATAATAAAACCCATCTTTGTCTTGATAAACATTAAAAATATTTTCAAGATGTTCGTTGTTTAACGATGGTAAACTTTTTATGCTGTTTTGTTTCATTTAATTAAGTTTATTAAACTGTAGTTTTTTTAGTTGTTTCAGCTTTTGCATATGTATTGGTGCCATTTTTACTATTAGTAGTAGTAGGATTACTATTGCTATTAGATGCTGTTCTTACAGTTACTTGTTGAGTGGCTTTATCGATGTGCTGAAATAAATTTCTACTTGGCATTACCATATCTTTTAACGTTATATTTACTTCATAAGCGTCAGGTACTACAACGTTGTTTCCTTTATCATCTTGTAAAAGGTGCATATTACCTCTATTGTTAATAGTTATGTTATTAGCATAAGCTGCATAACTATAATGCTGACCTGGTATTACGGCTTCATAATAAACAGGAGGTACACCTGTCATAATACTTTGTTTAATAAACAAGTTTTGATTAATTAAAACCCAACATAGAGCTCTATTCTTTTTCCAATCATCAGGGTCTTTAGTATTAAAAAGCGGAAATTTAACATTTAATGTTCTAAACTCATGCTGACTAAATAACTTTGGTCTATCCATTACACCGACTTTACTATTAGTAGCAGCCACAGCAAATGCACCCACCTTAGCTATTTTTTTTACTGTATCTCCTATAGCGTTGGCTTTTTTATCTCCGATAAGTGCACCGGCAAAACTTTGAACTCCGTTTGCTCCTTCTTCAGCTGAATCTAACGATTCCCATGTTGTATCAATCTGAAAATTAACATCAGAAAAATAAGGAAACCTGTATGTATTTCCTGTTGGATTACGAGGGAATAAGAAATCGTATGGTCTTAAAGTTGGATCGGTATTATCCTGTCCTATACCTAAAGTACCTGAACCGTAATAAGCAATTTGATTTGTTATAGTAGATTCATTAACGGCATGTTCAGTAAGAAATATATACGGTACTTCATTTAAAGCGCCAGATGTATTTTTATTAAGCCTATTGCTTAATGTCCATGTATAATCTGAAACAACATTGTAGTTATTGCTGGTGCTATAATCATTTTTATTACCTCCTAAGCCACCACCAACACTAATTAATTGATCTATTATATCAGCCATATATATTAATACTTAAGTTAGAAAGGTAAACTGTTTCTAACATCGCTTATTCTACTGTTATTATTACGAGCAACTTCAGCGGCAGATGGTCGTGGCTCAGATTGTTGTCCTCCGTTAATAAATATAGGTGAAGAAGGAGAACTGTTATCAGTTTTATTATTCATTATTTGTGCTAATTTCATTATTGCTTGTCCTACAAATTGCAATCCATCTGTAGTTTTATCTGTATTATCAGCAATTTGCTTGAGTATGTCTCCATGATTATCTTTTACGTTGCTCGGTGAAGAGGGTGTAGATGTTGCTGGTTGAACGCTTGGTGTCGCGGCTTGTATAGCAGGTGCTACTGATTGCATTGCAGGTGATGAAGCTGTAGTTACATTAGATGTATTATCTGCTGTATTATTACTAGTTGTTACGTTAGATGTATTATCTGCTGTATTATTACTAGTTGTTACGTTAGATGTATTATCTGCTGTATTATTACTAGTTGTTACGTTAGATGTATTACCTGCTGCTGTTGTAGTGTTATTAGTTACATTAGATGTATTATCTGCTGTATTATTACTAGTTGTTACGTTAGATGTATTATCTGCTGCTGCTGTTGTAGTGTTATTAGTTACGTTGGATGTGTTGCTATTTGCTGTAGTATTATCACTATTATTGTTTGCTACTGTAGAAGTTGTACTTTCATTAGGTTCGTCTTTAGGTTTATTTTTTTCACCTATACCTTTAACGAAGTCTGTAGCTGCTTTTGTTGTTTCGTCTTTTACTTCTTTGAATCTGTCTTTAACTTGTGGATCTGATTCTGGTTTAACACCGTAAACATCTGTATATACATCTTTTGCTACTAAGAGAGCTGTAGCAGGTATAGCGGTAGCAGCTGATCCTAATCCGGAAACAGCTTCAAGTGCTGCTCCAGCTAAATCTCCTTTTATTAAACGACTAACAGCAAAACCTCCTCCTATTAAAGCTCCTAAAAACGGTACCGATTTACCTAAAGCACCAGCCATTGCTCTTGGTATTCTTTTTGCTATTGAAGATATTATTTTACCTTTTACTGCACCTAGTGTACTCTTACCTGCTGCTTTAGTAACCGTGCTTTTTGCTGCACCGACCGCTGCACCTTCAGCAGTCTTAAGAGCTGCACCTTCAGCAACTTTAACTCCTGCACCTTCAGCAGTCTTAAGAGCTGCACCTTCAGCAACTTTAACTCCTGCACCTTCAGCAACTTTAACTCCTGCACCTTCAGCAACTTTAACTCCTGCACCTTCAGCAGTCTTAAGAGCTGCACCTTCAGCAACTTTAACTCCTGCACCTTCAGCAGTCTTAAGAGCTGCACCTTCAGCAACTTT
>Ga0209188_1000155_pt1 | contig 77399 bp, 112 predicted proteins | sample C_130625_EF_Meta_FD_187307 | JGI IMG/M metagenome (GOLD analysis project Ga0209188, IMG submission 187307) | Freshwater microbial communities from Lake Croche, Canada to study carbon cycling - C_130625_EF_MetaG (SPAdes) (version 2) | ecosystem: Environmental > Aquatic > Freshwater > Lake...
TGGGTTTTTTCTGGGTACCCGAAGAAGTTGATTTGACTCGTGATAGTAAAGACTTTCGTGATCTATCAAAGCATGAACAACATATTTTTACTAGCAATCTAAAGCGCCAAATTCTACTTGATTCAGTTCAAGGTAGAGCACCATCTGCAGCATTTGGTCCTATTTGTTCATTGCCTGAATTAGAGAACTGGATTGTTGCTTGGACATTTAGTGAATCCGTTCATTCACGTTCTTATACACATATCATTCGTAATGTCTATAGTGATCCGTCAAAAGTTCTTGATGGTATCCTTGATATGCAAGAAATTGTTGATTGTGCCAAGGATATTAGTTTATATTATGATAATCTAATTGATCTAAATCAACGTGCTGCTAGCAGTAGTCATGTTCATCTAATTCCAAATTCATATAAACATAAGAAAGCCCTCTGGATGGCGCTTATGTCAGTTAATATTCTTGAAGGCATTCGCTTCTATGTTAGCTTTGCTTGTTCATGGGCATTTGCTGAATTGAAGAAGATGGAAGGTAATGCCAAGATTATTAAGCTGATTGCTCGTGATGAAAACCTACATCTTGCAAGCACTCAACAACTACTAAAGATTCTACCTCAAGATGATCTCGATTTTGCGACCATTCGAACCGAGACCAAAGATGAGTGTGTAGCAATGTTCAAGTCTGCTGCCGAACAGGAAATAAAGTGGGCAGAATATCTATTTAAGGATGGATCAATGATTGGTCTGAATAAAGAACTATTAGAAGATTATGTTGAATGGATTACCAATAGACGTTTACAAGCTGTTGGATTGCCATTGATATATAAGACAGGGTCCAATCCACTTCCATGGACACAAAAATGGATTAGTGGTGGAGAAGTTCAAGTAGCACCGCAGGAAACACAGATCACATCTTACATTGTCGGTGGTGTAAAGAAAGATGTATCAACAGAAAGCATGAAGGGACTTAGTTTATAAATGACACAATCTAATACATTAATAGACAAAGCATCTTTGGTTATAAGTAAATTAGAAAATAAGAAAAAAATAAGTAAAGAACCAGAATATCCCTATATACATTTTAAACATATAGCACCATCTTCTGAGAATCTTAAAGAAGAACAAGATTTAGAACAATTACCACATGATAGATTACCTACCATTACATCTGGTTGGAGAGAACGTAATGATAATTCTCATATAGGTAAGAATTCAAATTCGATAACATCTGCTTTAAAAAAAATACCAAAATTAAATAGTTCAGAAAAAGAAGATGTCGAAAGTTATACAGGTAAAAAAGGCCGTGGAAGTGGTGAAATTAACAATACATTATTAAAGCCTAAGAGTCCAATACATTATAGTCAATATGGATTTGCCAAAAGATTACACAAAGTTACGTCCCAGCCTATAGGTCATAATATTAACCTATATTCCGGTGTATATAGCGATCCTAGAAAATGGCAAAAAGAAAGCGATGGGTCAACAAAACTTAGAGCTTTTACATCATTAACACATGATAAAAAAACAGCTCATGTATTTGCTCATCAATGGTCTGAAGGAAAAAAAGCATCTCCTGAAGGTAAGAAGGGTAAAATTCATATTATACATTTACATGCCAAAGCTAATGATCTAGGTCTTCCTGTGATGAAGCATTCAGATTTTGAGGAACACGAAACGGTTCTTCCACCAGATACACACATTAGACCACATCCAGATTATGTTAATGATAAAGGTGTGCATGAACCGGAAATTCATACAGGTTCGGATGGTACAAAAATACATATACATCATTATGTTATTCATAGCCAGACACACCCGGATAATTATAGACCAGCTAATAAAGTATACTAAGGAGAAATAAAAATGGGATGGAGTTCAGGATCGTCACTTTTTAGTGATGTTGCAGAAATTATTGCAGAAAATGTAGTAGATGATAATGTTCGTAAGCTAATTTATATGGGGCTTATTGAATCATTTCAAAATCATGATTGCGATACATTAGATGAATGCATGGATATTGATCCAGTGCTTGATACTTTGCTTGAATCACTGGTTGAAGAAGACGAAGATGAAGAAGATGAATGGCCTGATGGTGGTCGGGAAATGTTTTAAGTAAAAATAAAGACCTAAATATGAGGGAATATGGAGTTCCCTCATGTGGCTATATAATGAAAAAGAAATTGATGAATCTTTGCTAGAAGGACATATTGGATTTGTTTACAGAATAACAAATCTAAAAACCAATAGAATCTATATTGGTAAAAAACTTTTAAAGTTTAGTAAAACAAAAAAAGTAAAAGGCAAGAAGAAAAGGTTCCTAGTTGACTCGGATTGGAAACAATACTGGGGATCAAATAAAGTTCTAATTCAAGATGTACTTGACTTAGGTGAAGAGAATTTTACTAGAGAAATTCTTAGATTATGCAAGATGAGAGGTGAAATGTCTTATTTTGAAGCAAAGTTACAATTTGACTTATGTGTTTTGGAATCTGAACAGTATTACAATGAGTGGATAATGATTAAAGTTCATAAAGCACATTTAAAAAAGATTGACTTTGTCACAAAAGTATGATATAATACACTCATAGGAGAATACTATGACATTTGATATTGAAGAAGTTCGGCAATATATTACTAATTCATCAATGCAATCCAAAATTTATATTGGCGGTGATTCTGAACGAATTAAGTTACCTAATGGTAAGTGGGTTGCTGATTATGCAACAGTGGTTGTTATCCATATTGATGGAAAGCATGGTGCTAAAATCTTTGGTGAAGTAACTCGTGAGCCTGATTTTGACCATAAAATTGCTCGACCATCTCTACGTCTGATGAATGAAGTTTATAAGGTAGCAGATTTATATTATAAACTTGCAGATTCGATTGGTTCGCGTATGGCTGAAATCCATTTAGATCTAAATCCCGATGAACGGCACGGATCATCTTGTGTTGTTACTCAAGCAGTTGGATATATACTTGGTACTTGTAATATTAAAGCACAAGTAAAGCCAAACGCGTTTGCGGCTTCAATTGCAGCTGATAGATTTAAAGCCCTAGCAGCGGCCTAAATACATAATCAAAAATAGGAGACAAACTCGTGTTAAAGACCATAATGATTGGTCTTTTGAGTTTGGGCATTTTTATTATAGTCAATACTGACTCAACGTATAGTAATACAACAATTGATGATTCTCATATAGAGGAAGAGAACAGCAGTCAACAAGCTGCATCCGAATCATTGTCAACTGACGACAATGAAGTTATTGCCCAAATTCAAGAGAACCTGGAAGCTTTTACCGTAAGTGTAAGGCCGCCACGACGACCAAGATATATAACAGCATCATGGTATCGTCACGGAAAAATAACTGCAAATGGTGAAAGGTTTGATCCGAATGGATTGACAGTAGCTCATAAAAGATTGCCGTTTAATACCATGATTCGATTCACTAATCCAGAAAATGGTTTATCAATCATTGCAAGAGTTAATGATCGTGGACCATATATAAGAGGTAGGGATTTTGATCTTAGTGTTAGATCGGCACAACTTCTAGGATTCTACGAAAAAGGAGTTGCAAGACTTGATATGGAAATTATTAGATAAATTGAGGAGGAATATTATTAATATGCCAAGACCACATGGAAGTAAGAATAGGCCTAAGACTACAGCAGAAGAACCAATTGAATTTGATTATGAAACATTCGGAAATGATGATACATATAATCAAATTATGAATACTTCACAATCTTTTACTACACCTGTAAATCCAAGTGTCAGGGAAATGCCAGTTTCGGCTCCCGAAACATTTTATAACAACCCGGAGCTTATTATGTCAGACAAAGCACAACTACTGTATCTAATTGAAGGTCGGGTCCGTATGGATCAAATGGGTTCATCGGAACCTGTTTTCTCTGATCAAAAGAGACTTGTATGGGCTTATTCTTTTGAGGAAGCCATTGGTAAGTTCTCTAATTATTTTGCAGGTATTTCAACTACTTCTCAGCGCTATACTGTTGTTGGTGCTGGAGGTTCGGAATCAATCAGTTGATTGAGGTATATTCAAAGACTGATTGTATCTATTGCAATATGGCCAAGGATCTTTTGGCCTTCTGTAATATTACATACACAGAACAAACACTTGGAGTGGATTTTACCTTGAATATACTCAAGAATAAATTTCCGGATGCTAAAACTTTTCCAATAATAGTTGTTGACGGATTCTATATTGGGGGTTATAATCAACTTAAAGAGCATATACAATCCAATAATGATTATCGTAAATTTCTTTCTGAATAAGGAATATATATAATGAGTGGTTTATATCAACGAGACACTGTTCTCAAGGATCTTCGTGAACAGGTCATGGAAGTACATTTTGTAAAGACCAATGGTGAGCAACGTATTATGCGTTGCACTCTTCAGAAGCATATGCTTCCCGAAATGTATCAAAATAGTTATGATGAACAAAAAGAGGAACGTGAGTTCCATCAAAAGAATCCTGATGTAATTGCTGCATGGGATGTCCAGGAAAATGGTTGGCGGTCATTCAGAATTGATAGTGTATTTTACACACAAACTGTAAACACTGCTGTCTAAAGGAATATTATAATGAGTGAAGAAAAGTTCTGGGGTTATCATGCCATTCTTGATGCCGCCGGTTGTGATCTTGATAAGATGACAAGTTATGAAAATGTTTATAACTTTGCAAAGCAACTCGTCAAGGATATTGATATGATTGCTTATGGTGAACCACAGATTGTTAATTTTGGTTCCGGTAACAAAGCAGGATATACTCTGATTCAATTGATTGAAACAAGTAATATCTGTGCACATTTTGCAAATGAAAATCAAGAAATATATCTTGATGTATTCAGTTGTAAGCCATATGATGAACGGATTGTTGAAGATTTGCTCATTCAATATTTTGGTGCTAAGTCTCTTCGTCGGGCATTTATTAAGCGTCAAGCAGTTCTTGATGTAACCAATACATGATTGTTGGTTTTACTTGTGGAGCATTTGATTTGCTCCACCCAGGCCATTTATATCTATTGAAGATTGCCTCTGAACAATGTGATAAACTTATTGTTGGATTGCACACTGATCCTTCAATTGAGCGCCCGGAAAAAAATAGACCGGCTCAGACTACACTGGAAAGATATCTACAATTAGCTTCGTTGTCATATGTTAACCAAATTGTGCCATATGACACTGAAAATGATCTAATTAATCTCTTATCCATTTCAAATATTCATAAAAGATTCATTGGTTCTGATTACGAAGGTGTTGATATTACCGGCCAATACACCTGTGAACAAAGAAATATTAAAATAGTTTTTATTCCAAGACTTCATTCTTGGAGTTCCTTAGGATTGCGGCGTAGAATATGTGAGGATTTATAATGGTTAAAATTATTACTGATTTTCCTATTGCTTATGAGAGTCATGATCATATTGTTCCATGTGGAACAAAGCAAGATAATACCAAGAATGGTGCATATGTAAGAGAACTTATTCGTAGGTTCGGACCTGATATGCGGTACATGGATCTTGGTTGTGCCGGTGGTGGTTTTGTTTCTCAATTCTTGAAGAATGGTGTGCTTGCTGTCGGTATTGAAGGCAGTGATTATGGTATGAAGAATGACCACGGAGAGTGGCCAAAGATTCCAAATAACTTATTTACTGCTGATATTACCAAGCCATTCCAGGTAGTTGATGATGAAGGCACTCGGATTGAATTTGATGTTATTTCAGCATTCGATGTGCTTGAACATATCCATGAAGTAGATCTACCACAAGTGCTTACAAACATTAATAATCACCTAAAGCAAGGTGGTATTTTCACTGCTGGTATTGCCACATTCCCAGATGAAGGTTATCATGTTACCCTTCAGCAAGAGTCTTGGTGGGATGCTTTACATCATGATCATGGTTTGATCCGAGTCGAACCACTTGAGAACTTTGGTCGATTGACATCTATTAATGCGGTGTATTTAAAGCGGTGAAACCTGTAGCTATTGTAACTGGATCATATGGATATATTGGTTCGGTTTTAACCAAGGTACTAAATGAATCGGGTTATTTTGTGGTCGGTATTGACTATAACCCACAAGCAGAACAATGTTGGACTCGTAATAAAACCAGAACAAAGTACTGTGATGATTTTCTATGTGATGACTTTGTTTCAGAAAAAGCGCTACATATTTTAAAAGAATATCCAAATGCTACTGTATTCCATCTTGCAGCAGATAGTCTATTAGGTCCTAGTGCTTACGATCCTTTGAGCTATTATGAAAATAATACTGCAAAGACATTAAAGTTAATACAAAATCTTAAGTCTACACATAAACTTGTCTTTGCCAGTACTGCAGCTGTATATGCTGAGACAGATAAAGTTGTCACTGAAAGTAGTGAAATTGATCCCCCAAATAACTACGGTAGGTCAAAACTTTGGTGTGAACAGATTATTGATTCATGCTATGAGATATTAAAGTTAAAAGCAGTATCATTTAGATTCTTTAATGTAATCAGTGCATATGATGATATGGGCCAACTCCCCAATACACCGCATATTATTAATAAACTTTGTGATAAAGCAATTCACAAAGATAGTCCATTTGTAATCACTGGTGATGATTATGAGACAAAAGATGGTACATGTGTTCGTGATTATCTACATGTAGTTGATGTATGCAGAGCGCTTATTCATGCAGATAAGTTTCTTGATGACAAGGATCCTTGTTCACTAAAGTTTAATTTAGGAACAAAAAGAGGAACATCCGTCAAGGAAATAGTTGATCTATTTAATGGTGTTTGCACATATGTTGAGCATAGAGTTGGTGAAAAACGAAAAGGTGATCCGGCTTTTTTAGTCGCAAATCCCGATAAGTTTATAAAAAAGACCGGATTCAAATATCAATATAAAAGTAGTGATTTGGATTTAATGATAAAACAACATTGGAGCTATAGAAATAATGTCAGGCTTTGAAGAAAATGAAATCTCAGTAAAGTCAAATGGCGGTACTGAACAAACAAAGCGAATGGTTGCATCTCATTTGCCAGAAGGATTGGCAGATGATTTTCAAATTATTTGTTCACGTGTAAGAAAGATCGAAGAAGATAAGATTAGAGTTTACTGGTTACACGATCTGCCGAACGATCCCGAGACTAATCATCTAAAAGATTTATCAAGTCGTGACAGATTCCATAAAATGGTTTTCTGTGGTCATTGGCAATATAATCAGTATTTAAATCTGTTGGATATTTCTCCTAATAATAAGTGTGCAGTTATTGATACACCTATTGTACCAATAGAATATAAGGTTAAGTCGACTGATCAAGTTCGGTTGATTTATACTAGCACTCCTCAGAGAGGTCTTGCTCTTCTTATACCGGTATTTGTTGAACTTGCAAAGACCAGAAAAAATATTCATCTTGATGTGTTCTCCAGTTTCTCAATTTATGGCTGGGATCAGGCAGATGAACAATTTAAGGATTTATTTGAAATCTGTAAGACTCATCCACAAATTACTTATCATGGATATGCTTCAAATGAAGAGGTAAGAGCAGCACAACAACAAGCACATATCTTTGCCTATCCTTCTATTTGGCAAGAATGTAATAGTCGTGCATTGATTGAAGCAATGAGTGCTGGTGCTCTTTGCTTGCATCCAAATCTTGCTGGTCTTTCGGATACATCTGGCAACTTAACATCAATGTATCAATATGAAGAAGATCACAATGTACATGTGAATAAGTTTTACCATCTGTTAAATCATGCAATTGATTTGGTTCACAAGGAAGATGTACAAAACTATCTTCGGTTTATTAAGCAGTATGCTGACACCAGATTTAATATTGTTAAGATTGCTGGTGAATGGGAAACTCTTCTTCTTTCATTAAAAGAACAATACCCAACTGTTCAATCACGTTACCTACCAAAGAAAATGTTTAGATACAATACATGATTATTACGTCAACTCCACTTAGAATAAGTTTTTTTGGTGGTGGGTCTGATATCCCACAATATTATAACAAAAGACCTGGTATGGTTATTTCAACCTCTATTGACAGACAAATACAAATTGCTGTCAATAGGTGTGAGACTCCACATATTAGAGCTGTTTATTCTGAAATGGAAGTGGTTAATAATGTTGAGAATATTAAGCACACTCGTATTAAGGAAGTTCTAAAGTACTTTGCAATAAGTAATAATATTGAAATTTGTAGTTTCTCTGATGTCTCCACAAAAGGTACTGGATTAGGATCATCATCAACATTTACGGTTGGTCTACTGAATGCACTTTATAATCAAAAGAATTATTTCTACAATAGAAAAGATCTAGCCGAAACTGCTTGTGAAATTGAAATTGATAAATTAAAAGAACCTATTGGTAAACAAGATCAATACGCTGCAGCATATGGTGGATTCAATGTAATACGATTTGATGCATCAAATGTGGATATTACACCAATAAATGTTGGCGCAAATGTATTAAGAAAACTAAATCAGAATTTGATGTTTTATTTTACTGGTATAAGTAGAAATACTTCCGATATTCTTTCGGATCAAGTTAGTGGTATTGTTGATAATGGAACAACCGTATTTGATAATACTACTAGACTCGTTGATCTAGCAGAAGATGCTTTAAAGTTCTTACAGCAGAATAAACTAAATGATTTTGGTTCACTACTGGGTGATGGCTGGAATATTAAAAAGAAACTCTCAACCAAAATATCCAATTCTGATATTGATGAGATGTATGATACAGCAATAAATGCAGGCGCTCTTGGTGGTAAGTTATTGGGTGCTGGCGGTGGTGGATATCTTATGTTTTATGTACCAGAATCATGCCAAAATAAAGTTTCACTTGCAATGTCAAAATACAAAAAAGTAAATTTTAATTTCACGGACAAAGGATCTACAGCGACATGTCTATGATTACTCATTCTTATCTAAATTATGCAAAAGATTTATATGTTGCTATGAATAGTGTAGCAGAAAAAGATATTAAAGATGCATATAATATGTTCACGATAAGTTTAGGCAGCCCAGTATATATTTTTGGTAATGGTGGTTCAGCAGCTATTGCTGATCACTTCTGCTGTGACTATAATAAAGGTATCTATTATGATACTGGATTAAAAACAAAAGCAATTAGCCTTGCCTCAAATGGTCCTTTGATTAGTGCAATATCAAATGACTTTAGTTACTCACATGTGTTTGCAAGACAATTGGAATTTTTTGGTGATGGATCATTTGCTACAGCTATTGCGGTATCATCCAGTGGTAATTCACTAAATATTATTGAAGGGCTTAGAGAAGCCAAAAAGAAAAATATGTCTACTATGGCTCTTGTTGGTTTTAATGGTGGCCAAGTCGTACGTGATAAGTTGGCTGATTGTATTATACATGTAAAAAGTAATAATTATGGTATTGTAGAAGATAGTCATATGGCCATTCTTCATAGCCTCATTCAAATGATTCGAACTGACTATGCTTTAGACCAAGATACCCTAAAATTATAAATAAAAAAAATTGTTGACATTGTGAACTACAAGGTATATAATACATTATGAACGCAAATAACATTGTTCTATTTCCGCAAAGAGATAACCCTCGAAATATCATGCCTCAAACTATTGAGGAAGTAATCGAGAATATGGATGATGTTAGGCAAGTTCATATACAAGAATCACTTGAAAATATGATGCCAATGTTGTTTGATAGACTATCTTTGGCAGGATTTAATCTTGATGATGAAGATCCCAATATTACAAAACATGGTGCATTAGTAGTTGAATCGGTAAGATCATTTCTGTGCAGAGTATATGGAATGGAACACCCGCTTCAGATCATTGCTAATAATCTATTTGAGACTGATGATGATGGCAATCTAAGTATAGCCGAAAACATAAGAATAACTATAACCAATACCAGTGAAACCGAAACAAAGGATTAATTAAGTGATTATTCTTGACCTGAGTCAAGTTATGCTAAGTAATATTATGGTTCAACTTGGTAATCATACCAATGCACAAGTTGAAGAGAATATGGTTAGACATATGTGTCTAAACTCAATTCGTATGTACAAGACCAAATTTGGTCCTGAATATGGTGAATTTGTTATTGCTTGTGATAATAAAAACTATTGGCGCAAGTCACTATTTCCATATTATAAAGCAAACCGCAAGAAGTCTCAAGCAGCATCCGAACTTGATTGGAAGGCTATTTTTGAATGCCTGAATAAGATTCGTGGTGAACTTAAAGAACATTTTCCGTACCGAATTATTGATGTCGAAAGCGCTGAGGCTGATGACATTATTGGTACTCTTTGTATTGAGTTTGGCAATACCAGTGAAAAGATCCTGATTCTGTCTGGTGATAAAGACTTCCAACAACTCCAGCGTTATATCAATATTCGGCAGTATAATCCAGTGCTGAAGAAGTTCATTACATGTAATAATCCAGATAAGTTTCTTGCAGAACATATTTTAAAGGGTGATGCTGGCGATGGAATTCCTAACATTCTTTCTGACGATAATTGCTTTGTATTGGGCAGCCGCCAGAAGCCGATGACACAAAAGAAAATGGATGATCTAATTAATCTTGGTCTTGATGACAAATTGGATCATCCAAACTTCCGTAATTACAAGCGGAATAAGCAACTTATTGACCTGACTCAAGTGCCCGAATGTATTAAACTTCAGATTCTTGAGAGTTATGATGCACAAGCAAACAAGAAAAGTTCTAATTTGCTTAACTACTTTATTGCAAATCGTCTTAAAAATTTGACAGAATCTATTGGAGACTTCACTTAATGAAACTTGGTATTGCAGAAATTTTAAAGAAAGCATCAACTATTACTGATGATGCTGCAAGGATTGGTTATCTTCGTCAGAATCAGAGTACAACGCTACATATGATTCTTCGTGGCGCATTTGATCCAACAATTAAATGGGCGTTGCCTGAAGGTAATCCTCCATATAAGCCAAATGATTTGGTTGACCAACATCATCGACTATTTACCGAAGCACGCAAGTTGTATTTGTTTGTTGAAGGTGGCAGTCCAAATCTTAAGCAACTCCGTAGAGAAACACTATTCGTCGAGTTGCTTGAGACAGTTGATCCGGAGGATGCCAAACTTCTTCTTGCTATTAAAGATAAAACACTACCTTATCCAGGTGTAACACTCGACATTGTAAACGAAGCATTTCCAGGTCTAATTCCTACATGAGCAAGTCTAAGCCTAAGAACTACAATACTCGTCGTGATGAGTATGAAGATTATGATGACTACCGAGCAGTCAAGAAGGATCGCTCAGAGAAGAAGTTGAAGAACTTGTTTCGATCAAAAAATGTGCATAAAATTGTGGATGCTTATGAAGACGAGGAATATGAGTAATGGATAATAACAAACCTCTTTTTGAAAATGCCGAACAACTTATTGAAACAGGCATTGCAATGCTTTATAAAGGACTTTTGTTATATCGTGAGGCAGGCGAATATCGAAAAGAATATGAAGCAATGAGTACATTGAGTGTTATGTTACAGGAAGACCGTAAGTATCTACTGAATACGCACAAGGAAAAAGTCAATGCCGGTTTATAACTTCAAAAATATAAATACCGGTGAGGAATGGACTACTATTATGTCCAATACTGAAAGGGAGGAGTTCCTCGAGCAAAACAAACACATTCAACAACAGTTGAATAGTGCTCCTGCTTTGGGTTATTCAATCATCACCAAGAAACCTGATGCCGGCTTTAGAGATCGTTTAAAAGAAATAAAAAAAGCACACTCTAAAGGCCTTACAAGGAGTACTGTCAACACTTTCTAGCAAGAGAGATGCATGCCAGCAAAAATAACTCGTAAGCAACGTCGTGCGGCCAGACAAAATAATGAAGATATAGTCGAGGTTGAACAAAAAGAAAAGTTCAACCTTAAACTTAAACAAATAAATCCTCTCACAGACAATCAACGAAATGCTTTTGCTGCTTATGAAGATGGTCAACATCTTTTATTAGCAGGTACTGCCGGAACAGGTAAATCATTTTTGGGCATATATCTTGCTCTGAATGATATTATTCATAATGAGACTGAACAAAAATTGGTGATAGTTCGCTCAGTAGTTCCAACAAGAGATGTTGGATTTCTTCCAGGTTCCGCTAAAGATAAAGCAGCTGTGTATGAAGCACCATATGTGGCTATATTTTCTGAATTATTTAGTCGTGGCGATGCTTATGAGTATTGTGCTAAAAAAGCTATGGTAACATTTATGACCACATCTTTTATTCGTGGCATTACAATCAATAATGCTATTATAGTAATAGATGAGATGCAAAATATGATGCCAGGTGAATTACATTCAATTTTTACTCGAGTAGGTAAGAATTGTCGTGTTGTATTTGCTGGTGATTTAAAGCAGAATGATCTTACAACAAAGAAATATGAGCAATCAGGCTTTAAAGATTTCTTTGCTATCTTAAATAATATGAAATCATTTACAACTATTGAATTTACTAGTGCAGACATTGTCAGATCTGGACTTGTAAAAGAGTATATTTTAACTCGTGAACGACTTGAAGATAAAGGTATTGTTGATCCTCTATAAAGATGGTTGACAATACCAACGATCCGTTATATAATAGTCTTGACATCATATGGAAACAATATATTATGAATGTAATTGCCCTTACAAGGAAATAATCCAATGAGATATAGATCAGTTTTTATTTCCGATTTACATCTCGGAACCAGTTCTTGTAAGCATGAACAACTATTGTCTTTTCTAAGACAACTTAGAAAAAACCCACCCGATAGTCTCTATTTGGTGGGTGATATTTTAGACTTATGGAAATTAGGTACTGGTGGTACTTGGTCTGATGCTGATAATAATGTATTAAGATCTATATTAGATCTATCTCGTCGGGGAATAAGAGTATATTATATCACTGGTAATCATGATGATGTATTAAGAAAATTACCGCAATATTTTATGTTCAATGAAATACCTCTATGTGATTTAACAACTTTTATTAGTAAAGACGGAAGACGATTTCTTATTATACATGGTGACCAGTATGATAAGTTTATTAATAATCATAGGTTACTAGGTATTATTGGTTCGTTCTTTTATGATGCAACCACATATCTGAACAAAACATTGTTTTATATCCAAGATAAACTTGGTCGACCACATTGGTCCTTATCAAAATATTTAAAACAAAAAGCAAAAGCATTTACTCATGTAATAGATGTATTCGAACATTCGATGTGTGATTCAATAAAAGCCGAAGGCTATAATGGAGTTATATGTGGACATATTCATATGCCAAAGATACTTGAACAAGATCAATTCCAATATATGAATTGTGGTGATTGGACTGAGAATTGTACTGCTATTGTTGAGCATGATGATGGTACTTTTCACATTTTATATTATAAGGAACAACCGTGAAATATTATTGTTTTAACACTTGGAAGACAGACCCAGCTGTTGATTCATATGTTGAGGTTATGTCTGAGCAAGAAATACTTGATGAATATTATGATCATTGGTATGATGCAATGGTATCCAAGTTTGGTAAAGAAGTGGTGGATGCCGGTTATTGTGTAGATGATTGTATTGACGAGTGGTGTATTATAAACTATGCGTGGGAATCTAAATGAATTGGCATGAATACTTCTTGGGCATGGCTGAGTATGTCTCAACCAAATCAAAAGATAAAACCAAAATGGGTTGTGTTATTGTAGGACCAAATCATGAAATCCGCACAACAGGTTATAATGGCTTTTGTCGTGGAATAGATGATAGCGTTGAATCAAGACATGATAGACCAGAGAAGTATTATTGGGCTGAACATGCTGAACGTAATGCCATCTATAATGCGGCCAGGAATGGGATACCACTTGAAGGAACTACCGCGTATATTAGTTCTAATGTACCGCCATGTGCTGATTGTACAAGAGCACTTATTCAGTCTGGAATAGTTCAAATAATAACTCGACCAATGAAGAATGATAATCCAAAGTGGCAAGAGTCATTCCAACGTAGTCGTGAAATGATGGCTGAGGCAAGAATAGATTTCGGAATATATTATGGAGATAACAACAATGAATAAAGATAAAATTGAAAAGCTTGTATTGCAAACACACCAAAATCTTTGTAACGCAAGTAAAGAAGCAGAGTTTAACTACAATTTTGCAGATGAGTTCGCCAGGTTGATTATTATAGAGTGCGCTAAAGTAGCTGATGACAATTATGATAAAGGCTTTTGTCCAGTAGGTGGATTCGTTCTTGAACATTTTAATATTAAACCATAAAAATGTTCGAGCACAATCTATTAACATTTCCAAAACTCACAAGAGTAGATGGACCTAACGGCAGGTTCTATAAAACACCTGATGGCGATTTTAAGTCAGTAACAACAATTCTATCCGAACGTCTTGATCATTCTGCTATAGATGCATGGAAGCAAAGAGTAGGACCTGAAGAAGCCAATAGAGTATCACAACAAGCATCAAGACGTGGTACTGCTATTCATAATCTTGCTGAGCAATATTTACTGAACAATAAAGACTATGCTAAAGGTGCGATGCCTATTAATGTGCAAACATTCAGCTTTATTAGATCTATTTTAGATAATAACATTGGCACTATCTATGGAATAGAAGCATTACTTTATTCTAGACTATTAAAAGCAGCAGGCACCGCTGACCTATTAGCTGAATATAATGGGATAAATTCTATCATAGATTTTAAAACTTCAAAACGTATCAAGACTGAAGATCAGATCGAGTCATATTTTATTCAAACTGCCGCTTATAGTTTGATGGCAGCAGAGCACTCTAACTATAACTTCCCACAGATAGTTATTTTAATGATGGTGGATAACGAAGATCCACTTATATTCATCAAGAGGGCTCGTGATTATTTCCCACGTGTCAAAGAAGTTTTTATCAGCTAACCTAACGAAAAGTTAACAAATCTATCGTTGACTTGACCATGGTTTTTTGGTATAATTCACTCATAAACAAAGGGATACAAACATGACCGTTTCCGAACTGATGGATATCCTTCGCGACCGTGATCCGGATGCCAAGGTATATACCATGAATTTAATTTCCGGGATATACGTTACTCCTGTCATCGATACCGGTGACACTGATACCGATGCCGTGCTCATCGATTGCGGTGACTACGACTAGGTTACCAAAAGTTAACAAATCTATCGTTGACATCACCTCACAAACCTGGTATAATCACTTTATAAACCGGCCAATGGCCATACAGGAGATTATCACATGCCCCGTGGTGTATATGCCCGCAAGACCAAGACTAACTCAGTCAAGGCGCAAATGGATCGGTTGCTCAATGTGCAGTCGACCCCTCTTGTTATTGAGACTGACGAAGAGATCGAGACTCGTCTCCGCGAACGATTTGAGGTTCTTGCCGAGATGACTGACATGGCAATTTCGGGCGATGCTCGTGCCATGATCGTGTCTGGTCCCGCCGGTCTCGGCAAGTCCTTCACTGTCGAGACTGCCCTTAACTCTTGGGATCCGGATGGTATTAATCACCGTATTGTGAAAGGATATGTCCGTGCACCGGGCCTCTTCAAGCTTCTCTATGCTCACCAGAATGCTGGTCAAGTTCTGGTATTCGACGACGCTGATGAAGTTTTCCTTGACGATACGGCTATTAATCTGCTGAAGGCGGCTTGTGACACTTCCGACCGTCGTGTCATCTCTTATATTACTGAGGCGACTCTGATCGACGAAGAGACTGCAGAGCGTTTGCCCAAATCGTTTGAGTTCAAGGGTACTATTATCTTTATCACCAACTACGATTTTGACCGTATGATTGACGGTGGTTCTAAGATTGCTCCCCACCTCGAGGCTCTTGTATCTCGTGCGCACTACATTGACTTGGCGATGAAGAACCGCCGTGACTATATGATTCGCATCCGTCAGGTGATCAAGGACGGTCTCTTGTCTGGTCGTGGTCTTACCGAACTCGAGCAGTACGAGGTTGTTCAATTCTTGGAGACTAACCAGGACAAGTTGCGTGAGTTGTCCTTGCGTATGGCACTAAAGGTTGCCGACCATCGCCGTAAAGGTGGTGACCGGTGGAAGGTTCGTGCAAAGATCGGTTGCTGCCGGTCTTGAGACTAGTTGACTTGATACCAACGACCGTTTACCAGCATATAGGTGGGTATTGACCAAGGTACCGATCCTAAGTGCTGGTAAACGGTTGTGCAGTTATGCGGAAAGCCGTTATAACTCAACGGTTTAAGTCTGGTTTCGATACCAAATTTAACAAGCGGCTGCCGTGGTAAAAAGTCAATCAACTCAACGGTTTAGCAGTTATGCGGAACTTAGGTACCTCAGGAAATATGAGGTCCGGTGACGGATTAACTGACGGTAATCCTACATTACCAATTTGTAATAATTTCTTGGTTGACATCGACCGTCATCCGTGGTATAATCCATCTATGATCAAGGAGACAGACATGTTCATGAAGCAACAAATTCTGGAATATATCGACTCAGCAATTGAAGAGTGTGATCAACAAATCGAGCATGCATTCAAGCCTGAGAATATTCTCGAGTATTGGGCGGAAATTCAAATTAACTCCGCATTGGGACGCAAGTTTCAATTGGCAAAATTCCGTGCTTTATTTGATTGCGGCTCGACTCCGAAAGGTAAGGTTGCTTTTGAATCATATTCCAAGATAATGACTGAGGCGGTGGATACCATCGTCTCGTTTCAAGATTAACAATTTGTAATAATTTCTTGGTTGACATCACCCCACAAGCCTGATATAATTCACTTATAAACAGGAGATAAGACATGCAATTCAAAGCTGAAGATGTTACTCGGATCTATCTGGGTCAGGATCGTATTTGTCGTTGTGGCTGTAAAGGTAGCTATGTCGAGCGTGGCGAGCCTCTCTTTGATAAGCGAGTCAAGCGGTTTGCCAAAATGTGGTCTACCTATACACCAGGCAAGCATGATGTGGACTCTAATTACATGAACCTGAGCTATGGCAATGATCGAGCGATGACGGTTTATTTCACATAATTGCAGCCGATAGGTTAACGCTTTGTAATAATTTAATCGTTGACATCACCTTCCATCCGTGGTATAATCCACTTATAAACAAAGGAATACATCATATGACCTACAAAGTTCGTGAATATACCTGCCGCGTCCGTGAGGCAGTTGATAAACATCTCCTGAATAAGGATATGCTTATTGACATGCTATTACAGTGGATGTCGGAGTCTGATGTAAAAGCCATGTGTGAGGCCAACGATATTTGTCTTGATGACGAGGAAGAAGAAGATGAACAACGTCAGTGGTATGATACTTCCGCTGAGTTGTCTTAATAGATAAGCACGAAAGGAAATAGATCTATGAAATATGGTCAGCAATACGTCATCCGTGACATTCTTGTTGGACTAGTTCTTGGCGTCACTCTCGGCGCTCTTGCTTTCCTCTGATATAGGAGACCAGATCATGTCCCGTAAAACCATTTCTATTGCTAGTGCTGTGACTGAGTTCAATCGGATTATTCAATTGAGCACTTGCTCTCCTGATATTCGGAAGGGTTATATGGGAGCGATTGAACATATCCTTCATAGTACTAATAACTATTGTGGATTCCGGTATCTGACTATTGGAAATGTTCCTGATGGTCAATTGCCTGGTATTAATAAGGATGAGAATGGAGACTTCTATCCTGACTCACCTCACAAGCGCTTTGAAAACACGGATGAAACCCGTGTGTTCTATTTCCTTCCTGCTGATCTAAAGTAATGAATAGTACCAAAAGAAAACTATACGATCCTATAGTTTGGAATATCTTTCAGCAAGTAGACAATGTATATGGCCATCATAATGCATCTAATCTTTATAAATTCAACGAACATACTGGTAACACAGTTGAACTTGTAAAAGAGCAATTATGGTATGATATAAAGTATAAGTGCAAAAAATGACTACTATTAAAGATCAAGTTTATAATCAAGTCAATATTCAAGCCTATTATCAAGTCGAGAATGAAGTATGGAATCAAGTCTATCATCAAATCAAAACTCAAGTCCAAGATCAAATCAGGCATCAAGTCTATATGCAATTTGAAGAAGATCTATTATATAAATCGAAACTAATTAATTGGCAACGTATTGTGACATATATGGAGAGTGATCTACCGGATCTGATGAATTAGGTCATAACCATTGACATATAATAGGTCATAGAGTCTGTCCTATTCTTGGATTAACAAAAGTTAACAAAACTACCGTTGACAGCGATACCGATCTGTGGTATAATCACTTTATAAACAGGGCATAATGCCCAACAAGGAGACAAACAGATGAGCAACTACCCCAACATGTCTTATTGCGCTTTCGAGAACACTGCCGCGGCTATTCGCCAATTGATTGGCATGATGGCCGATGCTATCGATGAAGGTGAGCCGCGTGACATGTCTAGCCAATATGAACAGCGGGCATTTGATGGCATGCAAGAGCTGATCCAGGACTTCCAGGAGACGCTTGAGCAGTACAATGAGCACTTTGCCCTCTATATGGCCACGGACGGCCAGGCGGAAGGTTAACGCTTTGTAATAACTTAGTGGTTGACAGCCGTGTCTAGGCTTGATATAATCCAACTGTAGACAAAAGGATACATCATCATGAACACTGCCAACATCTGGACCGCCCTTGCCACCTTCGGCAACGCTAGGATCAATATTGATGCGATCGATGCTGACGCCACCGCCTGGAATGTTACATATGAGGTCGCTGAGCGCTGGATCCGGAATCAGTTGAATTCCGAGGCTAATCTCGAGGGTGTGTCACTCCGGATCAATACGCTGGTCGATGGGCGCCTCGACGTCTACCTCCGGAAGTTCACCTAACCAATTTGTAATAATTTCTTGGTTGACAGTCACCCTCTAGCCTGATATAATCCACTTATAAACAGGAGACAGACATGACCGACGCTTACTTTGCCGGCCGCAAGGCCTATCATTTCGGGCTGGCGACCACGGGTAATCCTTACCGGTATTTTACCACCGAGTATCATGATTGGCGTGATGGTTGGGAGGATGAGCAGTACGAGTCCGATCAGGAATATGATCGGCAGTATGCGATGGCTCTACACGAGGAAGATTGCTGATCGTGCTCTATGGATTAATTGATGCTGCATACAAAGAAGGATATGCAGCATACCCAGGTAAGGGGCCATGCCCTTACTTAACTATTGATAATGATCCGGAACAAGTATCATTGGAAAAAGCTTGGTATGAAGGTTGGGATGCAGCATATTCCGATGAGCTAGATGCATATATGACAGGCCTCAGTCGACTGAATGTCGACCATAAGGATTAACAATTTGTAATAATTTCTCTGTTGACATTGCCCGCTGGTGATGGTATAATCCACTCATAGACAAAGGGATACCGAACATGACCGTTACGACCTACACCTATGACGACCAGACCGTTTCCGACCTCCACAAGGATGCCTATGGCTTCCGCCCGGGCGCCGTCTTTATGCAGGCCTGGAAAGGTATGTCCCCGGACGCCAAGCAGGGCATGTGGGATTTCCTCTGCTCTGAGCTCGAGCGTGAGATGGAACAGGAGAAGTTGGCCCAGCTTCGGTCCTATGAGCTGTGGGTATATCTGATGACTAAGACTGCCAAAGAGAAGGGTGTGACCTTCGCCGAGGCTGTTCGTCAGGACGTGGCAGAAGCTGACGTGAATGGTGACTATGGCTACTACTGCTTTCAGAATGGCCTCTCGTACGATCAGGAGCTTCCGATCAAGGCCATTGTGGAATCTGCGGATTAACTTTAATTAACAAATCTCTGGTTGACAACGGCCTCTGGCCATGGTATAATCCACTCATAAACAGGAGACAAGACATGAGCCAAGGCAAATATTCTCCCCGTTGCCCACATGCCGGGGATGTAAAGTATGAGTACATCTATAACAGCCTGGGTGATGTTCCCCCTGATTATGATCATACCAAGGATGATTTTGATTCGAAGTTGCATTTTGGTAACTATGATGATGAGGGCTATGATGAGTACGGCTATAGTGCATGGGATGGGAATGGAGATTTTGTGGGCTCTGGCAATGGTGTAGACCGGTTGGGCTACACTGAGATGGAGTATATGGATATGGACTACGATCACTTTTGCGCATTGGCAGGTTAACTCTTTGTAATAATTTCTTGGTTGACATTGACGTGCCGGCTTGGTATAATCCACTCATAGACAAGAGGATACCGATGAAGCTTTATCACTCCATCTATCACTATCGTGGTTGCAACCAGCCTCGGACTCCTCGTGAGGTCAAGGATGCCGTCGAGCGGGATGAATATGTCAAGATCGCCGTTGTGCAGTGCCACTCCATGGATGAGGCCTTTGCCCTGACTCAGAACATCGATCAGCCATGGACTATTAACCCCGGCGTGGAGATGCGGCCAGTTCCCGGTCCTTTCAGGTCGACTATGCCTGGGGATATGATCTCGTGCTGTTACGAGGTTTACATTGTCGGCAATAGTGGATTCGTCTACCTGCCGCATAAGGCCTTTAAAGATCGGCAACGTGCCCGCCGTGCAAAGGCCATGGCTGAGTTTGATCAGTACAACGCGCGCCGGCGAGCGGCCATATAAGGAGACAAACAGATGCCGAAACGTGAAACTGCCGCTGAACGTGAAGCCCGCTATTGTGCGGAAATTCAAGCTGATATTGCAAGGTTCGAAGCTGAAAAGCCCTTGCGGCTGCTTCGAGTTCTAGCACGTGCTCAAGTGCACGGGATTGCAACATATTTTTATTATGACGAAAAACATGACGATATCGTGGTTCGAATCAAAAACCTTGATGCGGACAATCCCATTCATCGTGAATTCTATTATCGCGAATTGAACGAAGTTCACGTGAGCAATATTGAATATGAAATGAATGAACTAGATGAGGAGTTGAAGGCAAAGCAACGGCAAGCCGAGCTGGAGAAAGTGGCTTTGTCTAAGTTGACTAAGGAAGAACAACAACTCTTGGGACTTGTATAAGGAGACAGACAGATGACTCGATCGGTGTTCGAAGTTCTCGAGATGATCAATGAGAGCATTGTTGACTTGATGCATGAAATCGATCCGTACGAATATGCCCGTGGCGCTGATATTGAAGAGCAGATGATTGAACTCAGGTTTTTGCTTGACGAATATCGTAATCTCTATCATGCCTGGGACTTGAGTGTGCTGCACGATCGCATGAAGGAAGCGTATGTGGATTAACAATTTGTAATAATTTAGTCATTGACAGCCGTGCCCATACCTGGTATAATCCACCTATGATCAAGGAAACAAACTATGAACGTATCCACCATCATCGACCGGCTCCATGCCGCCGCCTGGGCATCAAAGAATGACCGGGAATCGAATTTCATCTCGGCTCTGGCTAACCGCCTCGAGCATCGGTCGTCCCTCTTCGAGAAGGATTTGACCAAGGTCGAGATTGCCATGATCAGCCGGTATGCGGGTTTGGCCTAAGGTTAACTGTTTGTAATAATTTCTCGGTTGACAATGGCCTCTGGCCATGGTATAATCACTTTACAAGGAAGGGCATAGCCCTTCTAAACAGGAAACAAACATGACGATCAAGTTCAAGGATATAACCATTTTGCAGATTGCTAAGCTTGGCACTCAGCATGAGGAATATATCTATGATGGAATTCGTAGCGTAAAGATTCGCGAGCCAGGTCCAGCTCGTGTAGCTGCCCTGACTTTGATCCGTGAAGGTCAACTCACGTTAGGTGGTGACGAACTGATTCGTGAGGAATATATGCCTCTCATTGCGCCTATGGTAACTAAGCACGGTACCATGATTGCATATGCTTTGCGGATCTTGGAAGCATAACCGTAAATTAACAATTTGTAATAAGTCAGTCGTTGACAACGGCCTCTGGCCATGGTATAATCCACTTCTAAACAGGAGACAAATGTGACCCAGTACGAAAAAGATACCCTGGCTATGATGACCCCCAAGGAACAGGAGCTTCTGCTTCGTGTCCTGGCCAAGTCTCCTGCCCGTGAGGGTGGCATTGTCAGTCTGGTGGCTGAACGTCTGCGGGATATGGTGAATAGCGGTCTGATGGATCGCCTCTATCCGGAACTCGAAGTTGAGCCTGCTGCTCCGGAGGTGTTTTGAATGGATGAATTGGAAGTCTTGCAAAAGCAATTTGAAGAACTTCAAGAGAAGTTCCGAACGGCTTGTTGGCTATTGCGTGATGCTGCAGAAGAGTTAGGTAGAATTGATTATCCCGACGTGAACTATCCGCAGAATAGTATTGAACAGTTTTTAAAAGAGAATGATAAGTGATGACTGATCGCGGAGACACTTACGGCGAGATATTCTGGGTCCGTGCGATGGATGGCAGCTGGCGAAACGCCTCTGCCGGTGAGGCGTGCATCGAGATCACACGATTGCGTGCCGAGAACACACGGCTGCGGGAGGCTTTGGAGGATTTGCTGGATGATAGTTGGGTTCGGGATTTCGGCGAATGGTTTGAAGATCGACTGAAACAAGCCCGCGCAGCTTTGGAGATGAAGCCATGAGCGATCGCTATCCAAACTATCCTGTATATCAACCTATCCGTACCGTCTGGACTAGTGGTCCGACCCCACAACAGCCCATAGGATGTATTTGTCCACCTACTAGTGAACAGACATGTATGAATCCTGTGTGCCCTAGGAAGCCTATTGGTAAAGCACAATGATGTTAGATATGACTAACATTCCAGATGTTGTATATCATATGCGTACTTCCATTGTAGTTAAACTTATGTATCAGTATGGCGCCATCCAAGCACTTGGATATATGAATCAGCTTGCGCCTCTATCTATTGGGCCTATGACTAAACTTCAATTGATGGAGGATTTGTGTAATGTCAGCTGATCCTTATTGGTCTGGTTATGATGACTATAAGCGTGGTCGGCATTTTGCAGATAATCCTTATAACCATGACACTGACTTGAGTCTGCATCTGATGTGGGGAGAAGGTTATCTGAGTGCATATGAAGATGTCATGAAGAGGATTGAGGCTATTGGCAATCAGGCACGTGGTCCTGATCGACCGCCGCCTTGGCAGAATCCTTAGTATTAACATTTTGTAATAAAATAATTGTTGACATTGACGTATTCTTTTGGTATAATAGCCATATAAGGAAGGAAAGGCATAGGGCCTTTCAGGAGACATTATTATGAACATCATTGAACGACTCGAAGAACTATATGCTCGCGCCAGGGATAGTGAAATTGTCACTATCCAGGATGCTATTCGGCTGATTGAACTCTATGATGATGCACTACATACTATTGCTAAGGTAAATCCTGGCTCCAACGTTGCATTGGATAATGTTGTCCATATGGCAAAGGATACTATTGCACTAGGTCAGCCACAATATAACCGATCCGAGAAGGCTCCTGAGGAAACCGTTGTAGATCCGAAGGTTTTAGCATTTGATCGTAATCGCCATGGTAGTCTCTATGATCGAGGCAGTGCTGATAGTTATTATGATAGGGCACGGTATCCTCATTGGTATCCAAATGGTACTTATAATGGTGACTGTGTTCTTGCTGTAACTGAAGAAGAGATTGCCGAATATATGGCTGGATACGATTGGAACGAGGAATACGGAGACAAAAAGGGATGGTAACTGCAATTCAAGCTTCTAGTGATATAACTTTATTCTCTCATAGGGATCTATACGCGGAATGCACGGCCGCATATATTGATCTTGGTACGGCATGGATGCAACCTAGGTACTATTTCACACATGAAGAGCTATTGGATTGGTGGAATTCAGTATATGAATGGGATAATGCCATGGAAGCGTGGGTTTATACACCAGAAGTACAAAAAGCCCTAGAACGTTAACATAAATTTATGATATGTTAAAGAAACCCGGTATTGTTGACTTAATCGTTGACAAGTACCGGGTTTTTTGTTATAATAAGACTATAGGAGACATTAGATGATGTATATAATATGACAATTGGTGAAAAAATCAGTTCTGCATCAGACATGGCCGGCGATATAATATGGAAAGCAGTACGTGTCAAAAATGCTGATTATCATATAGGATTTTACGTCAATAATGAAACAGGATATCAAGTATTAGATCAAGTTCGCGAACCTCTATTGGATCAATTTGCCGAAGATCTAGATGATGTCTGATACAGAGAGTAAAATCATGGGTGAAGGTAATCTTTTTCATATTGTATATGAGAATGTCGGATTTGATATGGTATGTGAGATTGAAGACGAACTTTGGCATGATGATTATTCGAAATCGATTTATTCCCAAATTGAAGAAGATCTAGAAAATGTCTGAAATTACTGGATGTATTAAAGGATCAATTCAAGATTCACTCGATTTGTATCTTGATGCATTATCCGAGGAAGTACTTGTAGGTGTGACTCTAGGTGATGTTAGTGCTAAAATTGGACTTGAATTACGATATAACCTTCAAGATCAGATAGATGAGGATCTAGATGTCAATTATAAATGAAATCAAATATCAGGTTAGAATTCAAGCCGGTCATAAGCTCCATGAACACGAAAGTGTTTCCTTGGAGGTTTGGTGTGATGCACGTATTATTCAAGATTATGCTGAGCCCTTACTTATTATGCGCGGTATAATTCAAGATCAAATGGAAGAGGATCTAGATCTTGTCTAAGAATATACGATATATAATAAAAAGCCAGTGTGCAGAAGAAGCCTCGGGTAGAACATGGGATACTACAGATGATGGTACCATGCGCCATATAGCATTGAATATACGTATGGATTTGAATGGTCGTATTCATAGACCGATATTGGATAATGTGTTTATACAAGTGGATGAGGATTTACGTGATGTCTAGAATTGTTGAACGGATACATACTGATACATCGGATACTGCCTGGAAACAAACGGCAATGTCGAGTGGATTGGAGGTTCGTAATAAAATTTGGCTTAATCATTTTGTTGTAATTGAAGCTATAATTGAAGATTATATGATCAGTCAAGTTTGGGAGGATTTAGACGATGCTTGAAAAGTTAAATGCTTATATTGACGTTGTTACTCTTACAATTGTAGCAATTGCTATGACTATAACAGGCTTTGCATTGATTGCTGTAGGTATTTTTGGAGTACACGAATTTATTACAATAATGAGATTGTTATATCAATGAATATAGTCAATAAAATCCAAACCATGCGACATATTGATACATCTGAAATTTGTCCTCGTTTACAATTTGCTGTCGGTGATAAATTATTGCATGAAATTATGCTTGTTTTGGTCCCATTAAAAGTACAAATAAAAGAAGATCTAGATAATGCTTAGAATGAATGAAACAGCACGTAATATCATGGCGGATGATGTATCAGATGCTATTTGGCACAAATCTCAGGGTGTATTTGCTGATGGTATTCGTAGTTATGTGATTCGATGGGTTGAACCAGCATTTATAGATGACATTTATACGTTACTCGATGAACAAATCAAGGAAAATCTAAACTATGAAGACTATTGATGTGCTTTTGAGTCATGTATTGGATGATTCTATGCGCGAATTGCATAAATCTGTTCGAAAAAACGTTCGGTTTAAGACATATGCTGGGCTACAAATGCCAATTTATGATAGATCGTTCAATATAAGTCTAGAGAACCAAGTCGCTGAGGATATTAACGAAAGTTAACAAAACTGTTGTTGACATGACCATCGGTGTTTGATATAATCTTTTTATAAACAGGAGATTTACTATGGATGTTCTATCAGCCTACATAACCCGTATGCGAGACAAAGCCGTGCTCGGTAATCTGAGTCACGAGGTGATGCCGCCTCTGATATGTCGTGATGGATTCAAGATGTCCGTCCAGGCCAGTTCCTATCATTATTCTTCACCGAGGTCTCATGTCGGCCCGTGGTCTTCCATGGAGGTAGGTTTTCCTACCAAGCCAGTGCCAGAACTTCGTCAATGGCGCGAGGACATGGGTGATGACCCCTCAGATGAGGACTGTGTTTTTGGCTGGGTTCCAGTCGCTAAGATATTGGAAACAGTTGAAAAGCATGGTGGTTGTGCTCAGCTAGAAGATTAACAAAAGTTAACAAATCTTTTGTTGACACGACCCCAAAAGTTTGTTATAATAACTATGTTAGCCAGACCAATGATGGTCAAAATTGAAAAGGACATTATATTATGAAGAATATTACACCGTCTATGAGCACAAACTATAATTTGTACATGTTTGTTCTTAAGCAAACACATCTGTCGCGACCGGAGGCCCTTATTAAGGCCGGTCTACTTTTAAATACCGACGATCATAAGACAACAACTGCCGCTGTGCATAAGTACACAGCATGGCTTAGGCAGTGGAAGGATTATTATGGTTGGGATTTGGGTTCGCGGGGTACTCAACAAGCGCTGCGTGGTATGCCTGCTGAAATGTCGACTCGGATTAATGTGGAACAAAATAGTGTTCCTGTAACAAATACTCTTGAGACCGCACTCAAGACTGAACTGAATGCTCTTGTAGACAATGCCGTGCGGGCAATTCTTGCACGGATTACCGTAAAGGCATAATGAAAATGCAACTCCCCACCGAAGGTTCAGTCGTAGAGGTCGTATTGGACAATGCTGCAGCACGTTATGCTATGGCTCCATGTTCAGTACATAGGGTACAGCCTACATTGACTCTTCGTGGGGTTGTTGTACCTACTCCTAAGTGGATGACTTCTATTGCAGATCTTACTATTCTAAATAGTGAGACCAAGGGCTTCAATTATATCCCTATGCATAAAGTCTTGTCGATTGGTGGTGTTACGGTAAAACAACCGAAGGTCACTGTCGACAAGGTCTTAAATGTGACTTCATCTAAAACCGGTGAAGTCTATACCGTGCGACAGGATGGCCGCACTAAACGTTGGTCGTGTACTTGTATTGGATTTCAATTCCATAAGAAGTGCCGACATGTAACAAAAGCGATGGAGGATCAATAATGGCTATTACAGATACCGAAACATTTCGTGCCCTCGTCTCTCAAGGTCCAACTGTTATTATGGTCGAAAAGACACATATGTTGGCCTTGTTAGACGAACGAGATGAACTACGTGAGGCTCTTACAGCACTATTCACTGTAACAGACTGTGCACATCAAGTTGGCCATTTTGTTTCAAAAGGCCATATTACAGACACAGGTAATGCTCTCACTAGAGCCAAAAACATTTTGTTCAAAAATAACCCTTGACTTTTTACTAAAACCATATATAATATCATTATAACCAACAAGGAGACTATATCATGAAGATTATGCGTAACATGGCTGCTCAGGGTGACTTCATTATCCTGCGTATTCAGAATATCCCCGAGGGTGTTGTTCCCGTTGCTCCTGAGAATGGCAAGGTAATTGTTGCTCACAGTGAAACTGGGCACAATCACGTGATGGAAGCAACTCGAGTCGAGGCATTCGAAATTCCTGCCGATAAGTCTAACTCTCAGAATGTTGACTTGTACAAGATGTTCCTTCTTGTCAAGGAAGACACTCGGATTGACCATCTTCGATCTTTCGATACTCACGAGGCTATTATGGTCCCACCCGGTACCTACGAGATTCGCCGTCAACGTGAATATACTGCCGAAGGTTTCCGTAAGGCTGCCGACTGATCTTTGATCTTAGGTTTCATTTTTAGAAGCTTTCCACTTATATAATGTAAAGGTGATAATGTGATTACTAGTTTGAATGAAGACCAACTGGCGCAAATTCCCGTCTATCGGGACCGCTGGTTGGAAATCGGTCTTCGTACTGAAGTTCTTGACTTTGCTGCAGCTAAGACTGCTCTTGCAAAGTGCTACACGTCTCGTGATCTTGAAGCACCTTCTAGTGTTTATTATGCTACTGGACCTATGGATGCCTATAAGATCTATAAGTCTGTAAAGCCTAACGGTACTTCTACTGAATTCATGAACTCTATGATCTATGGTGCTCATGATAGTTCTTGGTTGAGTTTCTATGCTTACTTCAAGGAAGTCTGCGGTCTGGATCTGGAGATTGTCCAACCGCTGATTGAATATGCGCAAGTTGCTTGCTGGACTTATGTCGACAAGGACTTTGCTATTATTCAAGAGTTCCCGATGTATATCCGATTCGATGACCAGAACCGTCTGCATTGTGAGGATGGTCCCGCCATTGAATATCAGGACGGTACCATGGTGTTTGCCTGGCACGGTGTTCGTCTGAGCCGTGATAAGTGGTTCTGGATCACCAATAAGCAAGAGTTGACCGCTAAGGCCGCTCTCAAGGAAGACAACCTGGAACTCCGTCGAGTTGCTTGTGAAATCCTTGGTTGGGTTCATATTCTAAAGGAATTGAAGTCCAAGGTTATTGACCAGGATGAGGATCCGCAGATTGGTACTCTTCTGCAGGTGAATATTCCTGATATTGGTAAAGAACAGTTCCTGCGTGTTGTTTGTGGTACTGGTCGTGAGTTTGCTATTCCTGTGCCGCCTACTGTCAAGACCGCGTTGGAAGCAAATGCCTGGACTTATGGTGTTGACCCCGAGGTGCTTCGAGACTTGGAATTCCGTACTTAATTTTTAAAACATATTTGGTTTAACTCGGAGGGTGGTATTAAGTTATCACCCTCTTTTTTTGTGCATTTTTTTGTTGACAGTGATATATGATTGTGTTATAATCAGTAATGACATAATATGGATAATATAAAAGGAATATGAAAATGTATAGTCAAACCATAACTCAAATAATGGATGATGTTGAGGATACTATTAGGATAAAGGTTAGGAAATATGTAGTATATCATAACTTTATGGAAGTTTTTGAACTTAAACATATTGGTCAGATACTTGATTGTGAATTTCATATTAGAGAACAATTTGTGGAAGATGCAGAAAATGAAAGTTAAAGATATTATCTTTCCACCATCGATATGGAATATTGGAATTCCTGCTCATAATCTAATTAAATGCGATGTCTATGATCATAACCAAGTATTATATGATATTATGTTGTATGTTCCACATATTCATGAACAACTTAGAGACGATTTAGATGATTAGTTTATGCGCTTACCGTGTTTATTCGAGAAAAGAATGTGAATTTAAAACCAATAAAGAAGTAAAATATCTTATTTCAGAAAAAGTAAGAAATGGACTACTCGATGTAGAAGTATTTTCAAAAGTGAGAGTTGCGGCATGGGTGGAAGTTACTCATCAACTCAGAGACGATCTTGAAGATTAAAAAATGTTAACAAAAAAGTTTTGAAAACCGCAAAATTTTGGTTGACATTACCCCCAAAGTTTGTTATAATAACTTTATTAACAGGGCATATCGCCCATCATATGAAAGGTTTATATAATGGCTCATAATATCGAAATGGTTGACGGTAAGGCTCAGATGGCATATGCCGGTGATGTGCCTTGGCACGGTCTGGGTACTCGGGTACCCGGCGATCTTACCCCCGAACAGATGCTCGATGCAGCTGGTCTGAATTGGGAGGTCAATAAGGTCCCTGCCTTTGCTAAGGTTGCCGGCAAGAATGTTAATGTCGGTTGGTCTGCTCTGGTTCGCTCTAGCGATAGCAAGATCGTTGATGTGGTTTCGGATGACTGGAATCCGGTGCAGAACTCTGAGGCTTTCGAGTTCTTTAACGACTTCATTGCTGAGGGTGACATGGAAATGCACACCGCTGGTAGTCTCTGTGACGGCAAGATTGTCTGGGCTCTGGCTAAGGTGAAGGATTCATTCGAGTTATTTGGTGGTGATAAGGTTGACTCTTACCTGCACTTCACCAACTTCCATAAGTATGGCTGCAGCACCGATGTTCGGTTCACTCCGATCCGTGTGGTGTGTAACAACACTTTGACTTTGTCGCTCAATACCAAGGTCGAGCGTATGGTCAAGATCAGCCACCGTCGTGAGTTTAACGGTGACCAGACTAAGTTGATGCTCGGTGTTGCAGCCGAAAAGCTTGCCCAGTACAAGGAAATGGCTCAGTTCCTCGGTTCTAAGCGCTACAGTGATGAAAACGTGGTTGAGTACTTCAAGCGTGTGTTTCCTGCCTCGGAAAATGCCAAGCGCTCTGAAATCACCAAGAATGCTCGGACCGCTCTTGGTATTCTTGAGACTCAGCCTGGTGCCGAATATGCTGCTGGATCCTGGTGGCAGGCGTTTAATGCCACTACCTATATGACCGATCACCTCATCGGTCGCTCTACCGATACCCGGATGACTTCAGCCTGGTATGGTTCAAACAAGAACCTCAAGGTTCGTGCTCTTGAGACCGCTATCGAAATGGCGGAAGCGGCCTAAATCAACTGGGGAGGGGAAACCCCCCCTCTTTTGGAGGTTTATTATATGAAAGTTTCTCGTACTGATCTTGATGACATTTGGGAGAATAGACCTTATGGATTCATGAAGGAATATATCAAGCGTCACAAGAAGAACAAGAATAATAAGAAGTTCCTTGTTACAACAATTATGAAGAAGACAACCGTTGTGGATAAGATTGAACAGGAAGTTTGGGCTCTTACTAATATAAGTGCACAAAGTCTTGCTCATGATCAAAATATTACTGCCCTTCGGAATAAGCATAATGCTGATCGTTGGGATAATACTATTTCATATAGCACTGTATCAAAGGAGGTTTGATGAAGCTTATTTTCTGTGAAAAGTGTCATGATCTAGTGACACTCAGAAAAAACGCGGATAGGACTTGTGAATGTGGCGTGTCCGGTGGTAGGTATGTTGATGATTTGAATGCTGAAATTTGGGGACCTTGTATCAAGATCGGTTTTGCCAACCATTCATTCACCGCTGCTATCATTGCTCAGAGATTGAGTGGTGATTCAACTGAGAAGATGGCATATGGAATGGGATATGTTACCAAAGGTCGTGACTTCGAAGCGTTTATCATCCCCGAGAGCGCTAAGAGCATGAAGAGGGTTGATAAAAAAGTGATTGACAACTCTCATAGTTTATGATATTATAACTTATAAATCGAAAAGGATATGCCGATGGCCCGGTTGACTAAACCCAAACCTAAAAAGAATGAACGTGTAGGTAAAACTGCACAATACATTGCTGATTTAAAGTTCATGGGTGAAGAACCGGTAGTCAAGGGTATTGTTGAACTTGACGATATGACTATAACGAAGATCTTTGGTTGGTATAATTACATGTGTACCAGATCAGATGCTCGTCAGTATCTTCAAGATTTTTTTAAAATTCAAGGTGAGGATACTAATCTGGAAATGTTGGCAACAGTGCCAGACATTTGGATTAGTGTTACGGCTGCTTGGTATGCACGTATTCTGAATCGTGGTGGTATTCTTGAAATGCCTCATGTAAAAAAGTTTAGGTTTAGGTTGACGGAGATGTTTTCCAAGTCGACTTTGAATAAAGCATTAGAAGTTTCTGATGAACCAGTCTCCGAAGAAGTGACTGTTAAAGTTCGTAAACCAAGTGCCAAGATATCTGACTTTATCGGTGAGTTTGAGGAAGCCATAGATAAGTCAGGTTGGACATTATCCATGTATGAATGGCTGCAGAATAAACAGATTCCCTCGAACCAAGCAAAGATTGTTCAGGAATTTTACGCACCAATCGCCGAAGAGGCTAATCTGTCTCTCACCAGCACTAATGTCAAAGAAGGGTATAACCATTACACCAGTGCCGAGTTGAAGAAGAGAGCGGCATTTTACTCGAGTATTGTGGCTGACTGTCAGCGCCATGGTGCAAATAAGAAACAAATCGTCCGTAAGAAGAAAGTAATTTCATCCGATAAGAAACTCAAGGATCTAAAGTTCCAAACTGAAAGTAAGGACTTTAAGGTGGTATCCATCAATCCCGAAAAGATCTTAGGCTCTGGTGAATTACTTACATTTAATACTAAGTACAAGACACTCACACAGTTCATTGCTTCAACCGAGTCAGGTCTGGATGTCAAAGGAACTACTATCTTAAACTATGATGAAGAAAAAAGTAAAACTTATAAACTCGGCAGAAATGTAGAGGTAAATATTGAAATGGTCTTCCGCAGTGGTCGTAGGGCATTTCTTAAGAATTTGGAAAAGTTAAAAACAGCAACATTGCAACATCGCATTAACGAAAATACCATCCTTTTGAAAGCATAAGATTATGGCAAAACAAAACAAAACCAACAACTTTGACTATGTTATTATTGATGGTGAACGAGTACAAGTCCCAGGGTATCGCTATAATAAGAAAGGCGAGAAGGATGGTCTAGAACCTTCTTATGGTTATTATAAGAGAGTTAAGACACCCTGGGGTGCTATGGAAAAATGCTTCATTGTAACTGTTCCAAGTCTTGCTGGTGGTAAAGATTCTTATGCTAGTGTCTTTAAGCCAGTCAGTAATCCTGGAGTTCGTTGGTCGGTATTTCAGTTGCAGGAATCTTATAATTAATGGTTGACAGCCATTCAAAAGTATGATATAATAACTATATTGGTTCCGTGGTCTAAGGGATAAGGCATCGGCCTTCTAAGCCGTACGATAGGGGTTCGAATCCTCTCGGGACCGCCAATATTTGGACCTGTAGCTCAGTTGGTTAGTAGCGGACCGCTCATAACGGTTTGGTCGTAGGTTCGAGTCCTACCGGGTCCACCATTTCAAAGGTGATATATGTTCGAAAAGATTGACTATGATGAATTAGTCTCAAAATATGATTATCAAACCAGGCTAGATATTGCTGCATGGGTTATCAGCAAGATTGATGAACACGGAAGAGATCCTGGATCATTCCGATATTTGATTTATGATCGTCTTGGCTTTGATCTTGATGCATACGTACCGCTATATTCAGCAGGTGGTATGAATATCTCAAATGAGTTGGATTATTCATATCGTGAAAATCTTGCCGATGTTGTCAAAGAACAAAAGATTGATAACAAAGAACTCAAGTCTGCTCTTTTGATCTGTGACGAACCTGGCTGTTATAATTATGCAAGTTGCGGTTTCCCTACAGATGATGATGGTTATCGTAGAACCTGCCATGATCACAGTGATTTTAAAACAAATAAGTCGGAGACATAAAATTGCTTACCACAATTCTTTTTATTACTTTTCTTTTTAATGGAGAAGTTAGAAATATTCATTTGGCTTCAACCACTCCCAGTCAATGTATTGGTGATGCTGTATCAGCATTGACGGTTTTGGATAATGTAGGTGCTACAGTCATTAGTGCTTTTTGTGCTTTTGAAGGAGAATTTGAATGAAGATCTATTTTGGGCCCTACAAGAACTTTATTGGTCCATATCAGATTGCTGAAGGTATTCTTTTTTGGAAAGATAAGAATTCTGATATAGTGGAAAAACTTGGCGACTGGTTGGCAACGAATAAGGATGGTACTGATTCAGCTCTTTATCGTTTCTGTCGTTGGGTAGATACCTTTAAGGAACGCAAGCTGAATATCCACATTGATGATTACGATGTCTGGTCGATGGATCACACACTAGCAATGATTATTGTTCCTATGCTCAGAGAACTCAGTAAAAATAAGTATGGCGCGCCTTTCATTGATGATGAGGATGTTCCTTTGGAACTTCAGACCATTTCTGCTCCTGTTTTGTCTGAAGATCAAAAGAACTCAGGTGACACAGACGAAAATTGGTTTCCTCGTTGGGAATGGGTTCTCGGTGAAATGATCTGGGCATTTGAACAGCATATGTCAAATTGGGAAGAGCAGTATTACAGTGGTGAGTCTGATCTTATTTTTGAAGATGGTGTTATGAAGAAGGGCCCTAAGGATACTTTTACGGTTGATGAAAAGGGTGTTGCAGCACATCGTGAAAGAATGAAGAACGGTCGCCGTCTTTTTGCTAAGTATTACGAGGCACTTTGGGACTGATGGCAAAAGAAATTCCAAAGCGCAATAGACTTGGTGGTCTAGCATATCTGTTATTCAGTTTGCTTTTTGTAGGTGCAATTTATAATACAGCATATCCTTATCTTGCTGGTTATATGTACATGTTTTTTATATGGATATGGTGCTACTATGCATTTGTTCATTTTTTAGGAAAAGCATTAATTAAATTTTTTCCGGAGTTACTATCTAATGATTAAGAATGTTAATTTCTCAACCGATATTCGTCAATTATGTGAAGAGAAAGGAATGGAATTTATTGATGCTGTAATTCATTGGTGTGATGTAAATAGTCTCGAACCAGAATATGCAGCATCACTGATCAAGAAAGATCCTACAATTCTTTCTAATATCACGTGTGAAGCCGAAAATCTGAATATCCTCAAGAAGACTGCACGACTACCTATATGACATCATTTGAGGTGTATAAAGATTATCTTGCTTTAAAAAATCATTTTAATTTACTTGGGTATAACTACTTTAGATATAACAGCAAAATAACTGCAAATTTAGAATCTTTTAATAAGCGTAAAGATAAATTTCTTTTTGAAAAAGTTGCAAAGCATAGAGACGCACATAATCTTATGCTTGCTAATTTTATACAAAATCCTAAATGTTTTATCCGTGAAATAGCTTATGATGAATCAGCTGAACAAATATATCTTGACTGGTTGAAACGAAGTCAATCATTGACTTATATGATTGCTGGTGACCTTAAGAAACTAAATAAAACATTCAATGAAAATTTTATAGTAAGAGATAACCAACACCCAATACTAATTAAGCTTTTCTGTAGTGATTCCATATCACCAGAAACTTTATGTGTATTGGTGGATATTTCCAGATGTTTAAAGCACTGGGATAAAGAACTTAATGATGATGTTGTATGGAATGAGATTAAACTTCTTATCAAGAAATATATACCATTCATTAAGTATGATAGAGAGAAAATCAAAAAACTATTGGTTGACTTTTTCTCTGTCTAGTGATATTATAAATAGTTATGAGGGTTTACTCTCATATACAAATATACGATCATACAAATATACAAAACATACGGAGACTATACATGGACTTTTCACAACTTAAGCGCAATTCTGGTAAGAACTCACTTGAAAAGCTTACCGCAGAACTTGCCAAACTCAATACACAAGGTGAATCCAGCAAGGGCGATGACCGCTTCTGGTATCCTAATGTAGACAAGGCCGGTAATGGCTTTGCAGTCATTCGATTCCTCCCAGCTCCCAGTGATGAAGATGTTCCTTTCATTCGCATGTTCGAGCATGGTTTCAAGGGCCCTACCGGTCTTTGGTATATCGAAAACTCTCTTACAACTATTGGTAAGACCGACCCAGTTGGTGAATTGAATTCCAAGCTTTGGAATATTTCCGAGGATGATAATTCACCTACTCGTAAACAGGCACGCGCTCAAAAGCGTAAGTTGACTTTTATCAGCAATATCTATATCATTCAAGACCAGGCCAATCCTGAAAATAACGGTAAGGTTAAGCTGTTCAAGTTTGGCAAGAAGATTTATGATAAGCTCAACGAAGCTATGAATCCTCAGTTTGCGGATGAAGAGCCTATGAATCCTTTTGATCCATGGTCTGGTGCTAATTTCAAGCTTAAGATTCGTAATGTTGAGGGTTACCGCAACTACGATAAGTCTGAATTTGCCTCTGCTGCTCCTCTTTTTGAAAATGACAATCAAATTGAGGCTATTTGGAAGCAGGAACATTCACTACAGGCATTCCTTTCTCCATCTAACTTTAAGACCTATGATGAACTTAAGGCTAAGTTGAACAAGGTTCTTAATCTTGATGAAAGTACCCCTGCTGGTTCTCGCCAGGCTGCAGCCAATCGGAAGCAGAATGATGAGGATGAACTTCCTTGGAAGGAATCGGCGCCTCAACGTGAGGCGCCTGCGCGCTCTGCACCATCCACTAATACAGATGATGATGACGATGGTGAAGATTTAGAATTCTTTAAGCGACTTGCAAGTTAATACTGAAAAGGGAGACGAAAGTCTCCCTTTTTTTATGCAACCATACTAAATAATCTATTATATCTAATACTAGCATCAGATGGTTCTAATGGCCCTGGGTTATCAGGATCAATAGGGTTTGCAGAACGCTCAGTTCTTGGTGCCGGCGTTGCAGGTGTGTCTACAGCTGTCGCTGGCGGTGCTGTTGGTGCTGCAGGTACTGCTCTTTCAGCAATGGCATTTTGTGTGGAAACATCGGATAATGTTCTCCCTACACTTACAGATGGTGCTTGTGGTACAGGTCCTGCAGTTTGAGATGATTGTGGGCTTGATGATGAAGATGATGGTACAGGTCTTGCAGTTTGAGATGATTGTGGGCTTGATGATGAAGATGATGGTATAGGTCTTGCAGTTTGAGATGATTGTGGGTTTGACGTATTTCCCTGATTTACCCTTGAACGCGTTGATCCCCCACCTTGCCAATTAAGTGGATCTGAACTCCTTGGGCGACGAATTGTTGCCGGTGTTATACTATTAAAAGCCCTTTCGGTATCACTATTAATTCTCCCGGCTGGCGGTGCACCTCTACCCATCAATTGAGCCGCTGTGGTACCAGCCAATTCAATACGTGCTCTTTGAGCTTGTTGTATACCAGGTATGGTTGTTTCAGATGGTGCTGGTTCGGGATTATAATTACCGACAGAATTTACTGATATTAATGATGGACTTCTATTATCTTGCTCTCCGGCAAATACACCTCCTTGTGGTCCTGGAATCGGCGGTAGTTCTGATTCACCTCTTCTTTGTCTAATTAAACGTAGACGTTCAAAAGTACCTTCTGGGGGTGATGGGCGCTCGGAAATAGGAACATTATTTAATGTTGATAAACTTTGTATAAAACCGTTTTCTAATGCATTTCTTTGTGTCAAATCATGCGGAATGGAAATTCCTTCTACATTATTACTAGCGTTCTCTGATGCATCCAATTCATTAAGTGATCGTATATAATTTTCAATAGGTCTTGTGAGTTGTGCTGCTTCACTTAGTTTCTGTTGATTTAATGGATTTTCTTCACCAGCAAATGTTCGTCCAGCAGCACCTAAACGCATAGGCTCTGGTTCGGGATTATAATTATTAACATTTGGACTAATAAGTCCTCGTTGAGCCGGTGGTAAACTATTAAAAGCCCTTTCGGTATCACTATTAATTCTTCCTGCCGGTGGTGCACCTCTACCCATCAATTGAGCCGCGGTTGTGCCTGCAAGTCTTACACGTGATGCATTTGCCCTTGATGCATCAACTGACATAGGGGTTGGTTCAGGGCTATAATTATTAACATTCGGACTTATTAATCTAGGAGCAGTACTTGTATTTGCTGGTGTTGTCACAGTTTTTGGTGGTGTATTTTGGTCGGAACTTTGCTGTTGATCATTCCCAGAATTTCGTAAAGCTGAAACACCTGCCGCTCCGGCTATTCCTAAACCAACTCCACCTATCGCAAAACCCACCAGTCTTAATAAACTTTTTAAACCATCAAAAAGTCCACCACCGCCACCGATGTTTGTATTTGGATTATTATTACCCGGTGCTAATGGATTATTATTTCGATTACCTATTATACCATTAAGTATTTCTGTTAAAATAGAATTGGTAGTTCTTTGACTACTAACAATACTGGATAAAATTGCAGTTACACCGCTATCCGATGAACGTGTATTTGATTGTGATGTATCATTACTTTTATTTTTATCACCACCACGATACACACCACCTAATAATGCTCCCAATAATGGAAACATTTTATTAAATGCTTTACTGCCTTTACCTAAAATAAAATCCTTAAAAGATTTTTGTGTATTTTCTTGTTGTTCAAGGTCTCGTTGTTTTTTAGTTTTCTGTTTTGTTTTTTTGACTTTATTTTGTTTATCTATAACGATCGGTTTATCCGTGTCATCGATAGCAGATTTTTCATCTGCTTTTTTTAAAAATTCTTCTGTGGCTTTCTCACCAATTTTTTCTTTAATTGCTTTAACCATTGCGGGATTTGCAAGAACTTCATCTGTAGAAATAGCAGTTTTACTTTTTTTTGGTAATGGCGCTGGCTTTCCTTTACTTTCCGCCAAAGCTGATTCAATCTGAGCTTTTACTATATCACTCATTCCTTTATACTCGGGACTGTTAACTAAATCAGCTAGAGTTGTAGTTGTTGGTTTCTTTGCCATATTTTATACTCTTACTTTATATTCTTTTTTAAACCAAACGCGGATTCTAATCTATTACGTAAAGGTACCTCAGTAGCAGATACATTATTTGTTCTAATATTATTAGATGATGCTGATCCCATTTGATTTTGCTGTCCTGGTATTCTTAGTATACTGCTTAATATCTCTTGAAAAGTTTTTGCACGACGTTGATCTGCAGCAACCATATTTGTACCAGCTTGAGTTAATCTTGATCCAGTTTGTGGAACTGATTCTGATCGTGATGTTAAACTTTGTGGTGTTGAACTTCTTTGTACATTTTGCGGTAATGGTACATTTCCATGTTGTCTCTGAAATGTTCTCATCCAATTTGCTTGATACTGAGCACTTGTTAAACCACGATTAACAGCTAAAGCCTCTGCCGTCATTCGACCTTGTGCATTACCGGTATACCAAACCAAAGGCACAACAGATATATCGTTGTTATTTGCTGCTAATATCGAATTAACATAAGCAGCTGCTACAGCATCTTGAATTTCTGGAGGCGCATCAATAGCTCTACGATATTCAGTACCTATACCAAATTGTCTAGTGACTCCCCTCCATGTTCTATCAATAAATTGATATGCACCAGATGCAGATCCTACAGGATTTTGAGCGCGATAATTATTACCTGATTCTCTAGTTCTTAATGTATACAATATTTGTGAAGTTGTATCAACAGTTGATGAACTATTATTTTGACGCTGTTGTGGTGCTGGTATATTTTCTACTTGTTTAGCACTAACCGAACTATTATTAACTGGAGTTGCATCACCACCAGAACCACCATTTTCATCACCACCACCAGATCCATCACTTTCATCTTTATTTTGAGTTGCAGGTGTAGCATCAGATGGTTGCTGAACTCCGGATATGCCAATATTTGCCAAAATATTTAAATATGGCGCTTGTCTTTGATTTTCGGGAATATTTTGTCCGTTACGTAGTCTACGAGCAACATCTTCATTATATTCTTTATCTAAATTTTCGGCCATTTCGATAATACGATCATATTGAGAAGATATTTCTGCATTTTCTTCTTTGATTGTATTTTCTAAGTCTTGTATTTTTGTCTGATCTGTTTCATTATCAAATTGATCTAAAAGACCATTATATGCTTCTAGTCTTCTTATTAGATTATTTAATGTGGTAAAAAATGTCTGTCTATTTCTGACACTTATTGATACTGTTCTAGCTTTAAGTTCAACTAACCCAACATATACGTCATAAACTAAATATACTCCACTAGCTATCCCTAATACTCTAAGTCCAAGCGATCCTAAAATTCTTAAACCTCTTAGACCAAGTCTAATTGATCTGTAAGGAGTTGATCTTGGTACTCTCGATTCTGATAATGTTGATATTCTTTGTCTTACAACAGGTGTAGCAGGACCTGCAGCCGGAGGCGGTGGTGGTGCTACAAGATTTATTGGTCCTGGGGGTCTAGGTATAGCAGCTGGGGGTGGCACAGCAGTTACTGTTGGTGGGATTCTAGGTATTGGTGCAGAAGAAGATGATAGTGGTGGTAAACTACTAGTTCCTACATTAGGAGTTGGTATACCTCTCCCCGGTACTACGCTCACAGCGGAAGATGGCACAGCACTTACCGTTGGTGGGATTAATTGTTCAGCCCGGCGACTCACTAATCTTTGAAGTTGATCAACTTGTTGGGATGTTTGTCTTTGAATTACCCGAGCTCTTTCAACAGATCTTATATTTTCAAGTGCTTGCCTTTGTGTAGTTCCTAATCTTTCAAATTCAAGATTTTGTATAGCACGTAGTTCTTCAATTGTACTAGCCTGTGCAATTCTTTGACTAATACTGAGTGAATTAACCGGTCGTGGTATAGTAGTTGCTGTCCCAGGTGGTGCTGCTGGTCTTGCTGAAACTGGGGGTGTCGCCGGTCTCGGTGGTATATTTCCTGGTGTTGTTGGTCTTGCCGAGGATCCTCCTGCTTCCGGTGGAGCGCCTGGTCTTGTTCCTGGTTCTACCGCAGTTGGTGTTCTTCCTGCCTCTGGTGGTGCACCTGGTCTTGATCTAGGCGATGCAGGCCTTGCTGTCCCCGATGGTTCAGAAAGTACTGATGATCTTGTTCTTGGTTCTGTAAGCGCTGGTGTTCCTGTCGGTGCTGATGGAACACCTGGTCTTGATCCAGGTGGTGCAGGTCTTGCTGTTCCTGACGGTTCCGAAAGTACTGATGGTCTTGTTCTTGGTTCTGTAGGCGCTGGTGTTTCTACTGCTCCAGATGGCGCACCAGGTCTTGGTGGAGCGCCGGGTCTTGGTGGTGCTTCTGGTGTTGGCGGCGCACCGGGTCTTGATCCAGGTGCACCAGGTCTTGGTGGTGCTTCAGGTGTTGGTGGTGCACCTGGTCTTGATCCAGGCGGTGCAGGTCTTGGTGTTTCCACTGCTCCAGGTGCCGTGCCGGGTCTCGATCCAGGTGCACCAGGTCTTGGTGGTGCTTCTGGTGTTGGTGGTGCACTTGGTCTTGGTGGAGCACCCGGTCTTGGTGGTGCTTCTGGTGGTGCACCAGGTCTTGGTACATTAGTCGGTGGTCTTACAGTTGGGCCTGATCTCGATAGTTTTCTAATTGCATCCCATGTAGAATAACCAGTTGCACCTAATCCTGCTATAGTAAGTAAATCATCCAATACACTATTATTGTTTCTATTATTATTTGATGGACCATTACCAGTTCCACCACCTTGATTATTATTCGATGGATTATTATTTAATAATGATGGTCCAAGAAAAGTATTATTTGAATTTTTTACTTGCTGTAAAATTTGATTTAATATATCGTTTTGTCTATTCTGATTTTCTAATATTTGTCCATACAAATTATTTGTTATTTGTGCGGTAGGTGTCCCTGAAGTCAACGATTGATTTTCATTTGATCCACCACGATATACACCACCCAATAATCTCCCCAACTGTGGGAACATTTTATTGAATGCTTTACTACCTATTCTTAATACTTTTTTGCCACCCTCGCTTTTTGCATTTATACGTGCAGCCGCTTTAGGTTTTTTTGCTGCTATATTAGCTAGTCTTGTGGCTCTAGGTAAAGATCTTTTTGCCATTATTATTTACTTGTCGACATTTTTTCTTGACTTCTGCTAAAAGCATAAACACCAAGAATAGCACCAAATGATAAATGAATTAGTCCGCCATTTGAAAGGGTCAGACTTTCCCATTTAGCATATGGTGCATGAGTAAAAACAGGTAGAAACATCATAATTAAAGGAAAGATTATGAAATCAAATGCACACATCGCCATGTATAGCCAACCCATTGCTGGACGCCAATACTGTTTAACCCAGTGCTCATTTTGTATTTCCAGCTGTTGATTTAAAACACTATTATCAATATTACTATCAGACATTACGATTCCTTTGTTCTTCAAGTTCCTTCAGATATTGCAGGAGCATTTCAACAAAGATATCACGTTCAAAAGGTATTAAATTTTCAACATCTGCAATTGAATATTTATGGTGTTGAACCAATGAAAATAATGAAGTATAGTAATTTTCTAGTGTATTATGATTTAGCCCAACATAAAAAAATCGGCGAGCGAAGTCAGCTCAATTACCCTATCTTTTTGATTTTTATTTTTATATTCGATCCGATGATAGAGTTTTGGCATGTTGGACATGAATGTTTGAATCTTTTCAAATACATCAACATCTAAATCATTTAAAAATTCTTCTATCTCTTCTCTGCTGTATTCGGAAGGATCATAAACATCATCACCTTCATAAATCTTATCAATACAACGGAGAATAAGTTCATAAAAAACATCTTCGCCTGAATTTGCAAAATCCTTGTCATCAAATAGTGATGCAGGTGGGTGTTTCATAACAATGGTGATCTTGTCATCAACCTTGATAATTTGATCCACTTTTTCTGGAAACTTAACTTCTATTTTTAAAAGATCAATTTCAAAATCATATACTTCTGTATCTTCATTATCAATATATGAAACCTTTACCATATTGTTGATTGAAACAGCTCTTAATCGTAGGAACAAATATTCAACATCAAAGATGGCAATCTTATCAATATCAAATGATTTATTAATAGCACAGTTATTGACTACTTGCTTAACTGCTCTTAGAATATCGCCTTGATCACCTGATGCTTTTGCCATTAAAAGAATTTTCTCCTCGCGAACAAGAAAAGGTCTGAACAATTCCTTTTTTCTTATTGATGGGATTGTGAATTCATGGATTGGGTGTTTGATTTTAGGTAGTGGCATAATATAACTCCATTGTTAAAGATTATCGTTCATTTTCTAATGCTCTCAGTTGTTCTTGAAGCTCGGGGGAATAATTATTAAAAGCACTTCCACCACGAATCGCCCAGTTATTTGAACGAATTCGTTGTGCACCTTTATCAAAACCACCTTGATTTATAACAGGTTGTGGTGTAGGCAATATTGTAACTGGTCTTTCGGGTGCTGCTGCTGGTGCAACTTGACTTGATGCAAATATTCTATCACCAGGTATGTTACCAGATTCATACGCAGGAATTGTTTCAAATCCTTCAAAATACCATTCTCTGAAAGTAAAGCCTACATTAATCATCATTAAATTATTTCTATTAGACCAAGACAAATCAACATCATTTAATGAAATAGGATAAGCTTCCTTAAGAACTACCACATTAACATTTTCACCTTTATTATTATATACAGTAATTTTAATGGTTGGTGATGTATAGTATTGCTTATATTCCGATGTATATTTTATGGTTCCATTTCCACGATCACTGAAATCAAAAATTTCATTAATCCACCAAGCAAAACTTTTCCAAATAAAATTACTTTCGGTTTCAATAAACGATATAGTAATATCATTGAAATTTACATTTGTTGGATTTTTTTGTTGAGGTCCTACACCATAACGATATGTACTAAGTACATCAAAATTAATACTAGGTATTCTTACATTGGAAGCTCTAAATTCTAATATTCTGTTGAAATCATCATCAGAGAATATTCTCGGTTTTGTTATACTGACAATAAATTTGTTATTCTGTAGCGTACCACGTTCATTAATTTTTGTGGAAAATTCAGCTATGTTAAATCCAGCCATTAGATCATACCTCTTGAATCTTTCCAGACTTGTTCTTTAGTTGCTTTTTTGAATTGCTCTGTCGGTAACATTAATGCTGAATCCCAATTTGTAGGTTCAATATTTAGGTAGCTGCTTTGAACATAAGCACCAAGATAATGTTTAATACATGGACTAAAATATCGATAACGAGAAGCATTGCTTAGAATACTGTATGATATTTTAAGTTTTGTGGTATCATTATAAGCATTGTTATTGATTGTTTGATATATAGCATTCATTAACTTTGCTCTTAGAACGGGTGGTAAGTAATGAAGATTAATACCTAAAAATCCATCTTTTTTTAAATCGATCGGAAACACTAAAGGAAACATATCATAATAAGGAAGTGTTTCTTTATGTTTTGGCAAATACGAAAACATATACATTTTACCAATTGATTCGGCATCAATTGAATTAACCAAATTTTCACGATCATCCAACATCAAATTTTTATTGACTCTTTGTACTTTCTGTGCTGCATTCTGAAACCATCTTCTAGCATCTCTGCGTTTTGTGGTTTCATTAATACCTTCAGCACGGCCTCTTTCTGATAATTGTTGAAAAATATAAGCTGTCATTTACCGTAAATATCTTTTTCGGTCATTATTTGGAATTTCCATCCTCGATTTTTGCAATATTCTTCCGCCGCATGCCATTTTGCAGAATTTACACCCCATGTATATACTTCGTTAATATATCTTTTAGTTGGAGTCTTTTGTTTCTTGGGTTCAATTGTTTGCGCCAAAGGTTTTACTTCGATCATAATCGTTTCTTTATTCCTTGTATTTATAATAAAGTCGGGAAAGTAACGATGAATTTTTCCATCAATTGGTGAACGATATTGAACCACATGTTCTTCTGATGACCACCATACCACATTTTGATGCTCATCAAAGTGAGACATGAGTCGTAATTCCCAACTAGAACGATATACGATATTAGTTGGATTCCCTTTATATTTATGAGGGTTTAAAGGTTTGAAAAAGCCTTGTAGATATTTTGCCATTTTGAATTATCAGTATAAATAAGAATAATCATATTTATTCTAGGACTGGAAAATGGGTATACTTACTACTGCTGCTGGAGGTGCTAGTGTCGTCAGTGCTACAGTACAAACTGTCGGTGCGGTTGCAACCGGTGTTGCTGTTGGCGCTGGTGCTTATTTAGCTTATGGTGATGCTCAAAATCTTTATAATTCTAGATCTGAAATGGCAAATCAATTCCAACAACAAAGTGAATTTCCCAGTGATTTAACCACAACCACCAAATTTTATATGTCATTTCTTTTTCAAGAATATGTAAAAAGATCAATTAATAATTCACCATTTTTAAGATCAAAAAGTACAATTAGATTACCTATACCCGATAATTTAAAAGATAATACATCAGTTAGTTATTCAACACCTGATATGGATCCTTTAGTTGGTGCCGCTTTGGAACAAGCAGCAATAAATCGAGAACAAACAGGTAGTGCTATTTCTTCACTTCAATCCGTAGCAGATATTGGAACGTCAGCCTTAAAAGGAGTTGCTGCGGAATTTGTACAGGGTTTACAAGATACTAATGCAGGTAAAGGAATTAGATCATACCTCGGATTAACAGTTAATCCGTACCAAACGGTTTTATTTGAACGACCAAATTTTAAATCACATACATTTACTTGGAAATTAATACCTAAAAATGAAATCGAGAGTGGTATTGTTAGAGATATCATTACCACTTTTCAATATCATTCATTACCTGGTATAAGTGATGGTATAGGTTTAATATTTTCATTCCCAAGTATGGTAACAGTTAGTTTACATCCTTCAAGTGAATTTTTGTATAGATTCAAACCTGCAGTTGTTGAAAGTATTTCAGTAAATTATGCACCTGGTTCTGCTCCTTCCTTTTACAGAAGAACTGATGCACCAACTGCAGTTACAATTACTATACAATTAAAAGAGATTGAATACTGGACTAATAGAGATTACACATCAACAAGATCAAATGATACAGTTGCTGAAAATGCGGCGCCAATACCCGCAAGTCAACTTATTCGTGATGTACAAACCAACAGTGAAGCAATTAATCAAGCCGCACAATTTTCCACAGTACAATTACCAGGTTAATAATTAGGAATTTAAAGAATGGCTGAAAAATATTTCGAAAAATTTCCTATTATTAGATATAATGGTGCTCCAGTTCGTAACATTACGGAACGAGTAAAAACGCTTAATTCTGTTTATAATAATCCTATCTTTTATTATCCATATGATATTCAACAAAATGAACATCCGGATGAAATAGCAAATCGTTATTATCAAGATGAATATATGGGTTGGATTCTTCATATAACGAATAAAGTAATTGACCCGTATTATGATTGGTATCTAGACCAAGCAAGTTTTAATGATTTTATTACCAAGAAATATGGTAGTTTATCAAATGCTACTTCAAAAATAAAGTACTATAGAAATAATTGGTATATTAATGAGGGTACGATTTCTGAAATAACTTTCCAAAGTTTGTATCCATCACTGAAACGATTTTATGAACCAGTTTATGGTGATATTCTTTATTCCATGACTCCACTTGGTTATAAACGTAAACAGATTGACTGGAAACTAACAACAAACGCGGTTGTTCAATATACAGTCGAAGCTCCTGCATTTGTTACGGATGAAATAGTTGATGTATATAATGGTAATACAATTATAGGAAGTGGTCAAGTTTGTGGAAAAAGTGTTGAGTATATAACAACAAATGGACAAACAAGTGTTTCACCACTTTTAATTCAGCACACATCTGGTAATGTAACTGAAAATGGTTCCACACATTATATTATGGGTAGAGAAACTCGAGTTAAAACACTTTATACCAATGCAACTCTTATAACAAATAATATTCCTGTAAATGAAACAACTTATTGGAGTCCAGTTTATTATTATGAATATGAAGCTGAAATTAATGAGAAAAATAAGTCAATTCAAGTTTTAAAGAAACAATATTCAACTCAAATTGCAGGTGAACTAAAGGCTTTGTTAAAATAAATGGGAAATAATATTTCGATTGGTGATGTACGGGTAGAGAAATTACTTATAACTTCTCCTCGTGGTTCTTTGACACTTACAACATCATTTGTATCAGCATCAATTTACGAAAGTATCTTTACACCAGGAATAGTTTGTGATATAACAGTTCTTGACTCACAAGATATTGTCGGCAATTTGCGTTTGCTTGGTGATGAATTAGTTGAATTTAATCTAGTAAGTCCAAGTGATGTTAAAGCACATTATAAATTTGCTCTTTATGAACGTGGCGAAGGTCAACAACTACCAAATCAAAGAGCAAAAATGTATGTACTGAAGTGTGTCAGTATTGAAGCCATGTATGCACAAAATGAATACGTACAAAAAGGTTATGAGAACGTATTAAATTCACAGATAGTTGAAGATATAGCAAAAACATATCTTCATACTGATAAACAAATAATTACGGAACAAACCAAAGGACCACAAATATTACCTGTAAGTAATTTAAGTCCATATAAAGCAATTAATCTTGTAAAATCAAGATCCATATCAGTTGAAAATCAATCATCATCTTATGTATTTTTTGAAACTAGAAATGGGGATAATCAAATATTCAAATTTGTTACAATTGAAAATTTATTTGCTACAAGCCCGGTTAAAAGTTTTGTACAATCTAGTGCTATAAATGTTAATGTACTAAGTCCCGATCTGGATAGAAATATATTATCATATCAAGTACCTACAGCATTATCATCACTTGATCGAGTAACTTATGGTGGCCCAAGAAGGATAGCAACATTTAATTTTACCACTTGTGAATATAATATTATAGATGTTCCAACAAATGATACTAAATTCAAAGACGGTGGTACCGGGTCAGATGTTTCAGGGGCATTTTCTAACAGATACTTAAAACCAAGAATACCACCACAATCATTTATACCCATCGATAATTCACAAAGACCTGTAACCAATATTCCTGAAGGCACTCCTAATTTAGAAGCATATATAGCATTACTATTACAAAATGCATTAAAGATAAGAGTACCAGGAGATTTTGTATTAACACCAGGTTCTACTATTAATTGTACTTTCCCAAATAATTCAGCTACAACTGGTACTGTTACGGAAGATCCATTATTATCCGGTAAATTTCTTATTTCAAGAATTCATCATAAAATAGGTCTTGTCGCAGAAAAACCTAGATATACGTGTATTGTAGAATGTCTAAAAGGTCGCTATCGAGAGGGTTAAATTATGGTTGAGAGAAATCTTGGTCAAAATATGATATATTGGATTGGTGAAGTTGTCGATGTAAATGATCCTCATCAATCTGGAAGAGTTAAAATTAGAGTATATGGTCGACACGATGATAGAACCAATATACCTGATTCCGCTTTACCATGGGCACAAGTAACACAATCTGTAACTTCAGCTGCTATCGGTAGAATAGGATCCGCGCCTGTTGGATTGGTGGTTGGTTCTCGTGTTGTAGGATTCTGGGCCGACGGTAATGATCTTCAATATCCATTAGTCATAGGATCAATTGGCAAAGCAGGTGATCCTATAGACCATGAAATTCTTAATGGTGCACCAAGAATTAATACAAATACTGGTAGTATTCCTCAATCTTCCCAAGGCAATCCTAATAACCCATATTCTTCATTAAATGATAATAGAGTTTCAATTTCAAATATTGATTCTGGTACCGCAAGTATTTCTTCTGTAAACAGTAGCCAAGGTGCTAATGTTACAACCGCTGTTCAAAGAAATATGGCAAATGCAGGATTACCAACAACAGCTTCTGCTAGTAAAGATAATACCAGCGATGTTTTAGACATTAAAAAAGCGGTTGACCCACTCGGAACATTATCATCATTACCATGTTTAAATAATAGTCTTATTTCCGTTAATTCGATATTTAATTTTCTTGGCAATACTGTCCAAGGAATTGTTTCAGGTATTGTTAGAACCGCGGTTGGGGCTATCCGTAATGCTATTTTATCGTTTGCTAATAAAATAGGTTTATTCAAATTGATGGGGATGCTAAATAAAGCTGTCTCTGGTGTAAAAGCAATACAAGATCTTATTAAAGCATTAAATATTAGTGTCTGTGGTGTCAATCCTATTAATCAAGGATTATTTAAAGCCGCAGATTTTACTATGGCATCTGTAATTGGTGGATTAAATAATATTGTCGGTACAATTACCGGTGGTCTTAATAATGTAATTAACTTGACAACAGGTGCTGTTACTGCAGCAGGTAATGCCGTTTCAGGTGCGGCAAATTTAGGAATTAAAACACTACTAAATTCTGTACCTACCATTCCTATAGCCGCAGTAGCTACCGCAACATCATCAAGACCTGCTTCAGCTAGTATTTTACAAACACCACCTGATAATTATATTCAGCAATATTATACCGTTGAAAATGATCCACATCCCGGGTATATTGAATGGAATGATCCAGCCACTGGTTTATCTGTTTATACTTTAAGAAACGGTCAACCTAATTATGCAAACGCACAAGAACATACTTCTTTTGCAACACAAAATCATTTCACAAGTGTAATCGGCAATACATTATTAAGTGGTGGATCTCTTACATTTAATACATTATCACAAGCTGTATCCAGTAGTCTTAATTTTACACAGACATTTGGTTTATCAAGAATTCTTGGTGCAGGATTTGGTGGAGCTAATAAAATTGCAACCGTTGCCGCTCTTATCCCAACAATTGCTTCGGGTCTACAATCAATATTTCAAACAAATATCAAAAAAGCAAGATTGGTATCTTCACAAGTATCATCAGATGTTGATGAATTTGCTGAAGCACAAGCTGTAGCAGCCAGACAAGATCAAAATTTAAATGCAGGTCTTGCTGGTCGACCAGCTCAAGGAAGTAGTGAAAATAATACCGCACCTGCTGAAACTCCTGCAGCAACAAATTCTGCTCCTGCTGCTCAAGCACAATCTGTTTATGCCTCGGAATATGATAGATTAGCAACTCAATATCAACTTGCCGGGGCAAGAGAAGGTGTATATAGCAGAACAAGCGGTGATGTTGAAAATTACATGCGTGAAAATTATCCTGATATATATGCAGCGGAACGAGCAAGACGTGTTTTTGAGCAAAATAATATAACAAGAGCTGAACTTGGATTACCTCCTTTAACAAGACCCGGTGGTTAAATTGAAAAATATTTTAAATTATAGGATAAATTATGTCGGATACAAATAACCGTCGTCACCCTCCATCTACTTTCGAAGCCGAATATCCGTATAATCAAGCAACGATTACACGTAGTGGTCATGAAATTCATATTAATGATACCCCAGGCAAGGAAAGTTTACGAATTTCACACACCAAAGGATCTTATGTAGAGATTGATAAAGATGGAAGAACTGTAGTTAACTCTGTCGGTAAATCATATTATTATATGTGCGATGGTTTTTCGACTACAGTTGATGGTCATTATGATTTAAAAGTAAAAGGTGTAATGAATGTCAATGTAGACGGTTCCGTAAGCGAAGAAACTGCAGGCAATAGATATACAGCAGCTGGTGGTAATTTTGTTTTGGGAGCCGGTGGCAATTTAATAGAAAAAGTAGTTGGTGATAGGACTGATTTAGTCGGCGGTAAACATACATCAACAATCAAAGGTAATGAATTTAAGGATATAACTGGTAAATCCGTAACAAGAATTGGAGATACAAAAACCGAAATAATATCTGGGAATTGGTTTGTAACTTCCAATGGTGATATTGAGATTGTCAGTGATGGTAGTATAAGATTCCAATGTAAAAATTTCATTATTGATGCTGAATCAATTACGTTTACAACGGCTGGAGATACAAAACCATCTTCCGGTGATGTCACTATCAACTCTAAAGGCCAAGTTAATTCAACGTCTGTTGGTAAAACTATTGTTACCGCAAGTAAGATTATTCTAAATGGATAATAAATTATGACAATAAACACTTCTGATATAATTAAGGATGTCGGTTGTCCAGACACTCTTTTACCGAAGCCAGGCGATCTTGCTATAGCATTAAAAAAGATGGCTTCATTGCCAGCAATATTGACCGTAATTGGTTATAAAGAAATAGCAGATCAAATTAGAATCACATTAAAGTCAATTGATGATTTACTTGGTAATTTTCCTATTTCAGTAACAAAACCTGTTTTTGGTGCTTTATCAATGCCCGAATATGAATGGGAAATTAAAGCTAGAGCTATTGTATATGAGTTTAAACTTTATGTTCTAGCAAAATGTTTGGAAATTATTGGATCAATTATCAATGGATTAGTTACAATCCCTGTACCATTTCTTGGTAATGTAAATATTCTGCAATTATTTACAGACGCCGAATATAGAGCGGAAGTGAAATCAAGAATAACAAAAAATCTAAATGGTGCTCTTGCAGTAGTTGGTAGACTTGGGAAATCATTTAGTGGTGAATTCGGTCTTGAAGCCCCAGAAATGCAAGTACAAGAAATTTGGTCTTGGTTTGTGATGGAAATGACAAACATTGCTACCGGCATATTACACGCGGCGTTCAATACATTAATCGGAATGTTTAATTCAATTTGGAGATCTCTTGGTTTGCCTTCACTTGTGGCCCTGGTTACTTTAGATATTGAAACAATTATTGAAGATGCAATTGCATCTGTTTCAAAACTTTTACCAATTGAACAATATTACAAAATGATAATTGCTACTTTAAAGTCAATAAATATTTTTGGATTTACACTTTTGGATTTATTAGGTGGTGCATATGAGGATGTGACGGAATCTGCTGAACTTACAATAAATAGATTGATCTCTGCTGCCAAAGATTTTGTTGTTAAGTGGCCACTATACTTAATAGAGAATTGGATGAAACTTGTAAAAGAGTTTTTCAATCGAATTGGTCTCGGTGCACTATTGACGTATATACCATTTACATTTTGTAGTTTTCTTCAATTAATTGGCTTTCCTTTATCGTTTGCTGGATTAATACCAGCTACATTACCTGTAACTCAAGAACAAATAACACCACCAGCAAACATATCAGGATAAAAAATGTCAACAAGAGCCGATAATTTTACACAAACAAAATTAATACCGGATCTCTTTTCAGATTTCCTTGATGATCTTACACCACATCCAATCACAAAAGATGTGGTTCGATTGAAGAATGAACAGTCAATAAAACAAGCATTGAGAAACATACTTCTTACAAATCTTGGTGAAAGAAGATTTAATCCTAATTTTGGTTCTGATGTCAATCATGCCCTTTTTGAACCAAATGATATTATTCTTCAAGAAAATTTAAGAAATGCAATAACAAATTCTATACGATTTCATGAACCAAGAGTAAATTTACTTTCGGTGCAAATTTACAATTATCCAGAGGAAGATCGTTTAGCGGTAAATCTTATTTTTTCCATAATAAATAGCATTACACCACAAAATTTAAATCTGATCCTTAGACGAGTACGTTAAGAATGGCAAATAATTCAATCAGTCTTGTAAATCTTGACTTTGATACATTAAAATCCACATTAAAGTCTTATCTCAAAAATCAATCACAATTTGCTGATTATGATTTTGACGGCTCAAATATGTCTGTATTGCTTGATATTCTGACATATAATACACACATGAATGCTTTTTATACTAACATGGCTGTATCTGAATCATTTCTTGATTCTGCCCAATTGAGAAATAGTGTTATCAGTAAGTCAAAAGAATTGAATTATGTTCCAAGATCAGCAAAATCATCTAAAGCAACAATAAACATTTCGTTCCCTCAGTCAAATTTATCAATATTCCAAATACCATTTGGTACTAGATTTACAGGTAAAAGTGGTAGTAATACATTTACTTTTACTACAAATCAGTCTTATATTTTATACCCATCAGCAGGTAAATTTACATCAGCAATTGACTTATATGACGGCAGTTATATTACAGATACGTTTGTTGTTGATACTTCTGTTGAAGCTCAACGGTTTATTATGAGTAACGATAATATAGATACGGACAGTCTTACGATCGTTGTTTCACAAGATGGTGGACAAACAAATACTTTATATACACAAGCTACAAACCTATACGGACTGACACCAACATCAAATGTGTATTTTATACAAGCAACAGAAGATACCAAATATGAATTGGTATTCGGTGATAGAGTTTTTGGTAACTACCCTCTCAATGGTTCCGTCATATATTCAACATATAGAATCAGTTCCGCGGGCGGTGCCGATGGTTCCACCAATTTTATTCTTGATGATAATCTTGGTCCAATTAATGGTATTGGTTCAATAACATCATCAATTAGTATAACTCAAGTTGCATCAAGCGGATCTACTGCAGAAGATATTGAGTCAATTAGATTTAATGCTCCTAGACATTATCAGACACAAGATAGAGCAATTACAACCAATGATTTTAAAAATCTTGTAATGATGAATTACAGAGATGTTAAAGCAGTAAATGTTTATGGCGGTGAAACGATTAATACGTCAGTTAATTATGGCAGAGTTTATATTGCAGCCGCAACATATTCAGGCGCACCTTTATCAAATTTTGAAAAACAAGACATAGAAACTTTTCTGGCGGATAAATGTACTCTAGGTATAGTACCAAAAATGATTGATCCCGATTATCTTTATTTGCTTATAACTTCTTATGTTTACTATAATCCAAAAGTAACCGTTAATTCTCCAACAGATATAAAGAATATAGTAACAAACGCAATTAGTAATTATAATTCAAACAACTTAATTAATTTTGATACAACATTTAAATTATCCAGATTGGAAGCGGCAATTAACGATTCCGATAAAAGTATTAGCAGTAACGAAACTTACGTTTCACTGAGAAAAAATATAAATCCTCAGCTTAATACTGATTCCTATATTGATATTGATTTTCGTAATGAAATTACCCCAGGGTCTTTTTCATCAACTGTGTTTATCAGTAACGGCCAAAATTATCAATATACCGATTTTAACCCATTAAATATTACTATAGTCCCAGTACAATCTACAAATGGTCAAGTAAATGCTGTAAACAAATCAAAAAATGTATATTTAAAAAACATATCCAAAACAGAAACCTATAGCGTTGCAGGGCAGATAGATTATGCAACAGGAAAAATTGCTTTAAACAAAATTACCGTAAATGGTTTTGTTGATTCATCATCAATACAGTTTTTTGCTACACCTAACAATCTAGATATTATAACCAAAGGAAACGATTTAATACAAGTTGATTTACAAAATCTTTCGATCCAGGTAAATCCAATTTGATGTCTAGAATAGAAAAATTTGTATCATCTTTTGTACCTCAGCAATTCCCTTTATTTTATAAAGATGAGGGCCCAAATTTTATTGCTTTTGTAAAAGCATATTATGAGTGGCTTGAATCCACAGATCAAGTATTATATCATTCTAGATCATTACTTGATTATGGTGATATTGACACAACTGAAGCAAACTTTATTCAGTATTTCAGAAACACATATTTAAACTCAATACCAGAAACAGTTTTAGCCGATAAAAAATTATTGGTTAAACATATACTTGATCTTTATAGATCGAAAGGAACTCCGCGTGCATACGAATTATTATTCAGAATGGTTTTTAACGAATCAATTGAATTGTATATTCCCGGTGAATTTATTTTAAAACCTTCTGATGGCGATTGGACTGTTCCTAGATACATAGAAGTTTCCGATAGTTTGTATTTAGAAAAATTAATTGGTAAACGAATTTATAATAGCAGTCGTAATGCAAAAGCTGTTGTTGAATCTGTAAATCAGAAAATTGTTAATAATCGTTTTATGCATATTCTTTATCTATCGTCAATAGAAGGTAGATTCAAATATGGTGAAAGAATTCTTTCAGAATCAGTTCCAGAAATAACTTTAAGTAACGCCCCTGTTATTCTTGGATCATTGACTGCGGTAGCAATTGAAAATGGTGGTTTGGGATTTAAAAAAGGCGATATCGTTGATATTTCAGGATCGGGCGTTACCGGTAAAGCTAGAATTGCTGGTATTAGAGATGAGAATGGTAAAGTTCAGTTTAATCTTGTTAACGGCGGTAGCGGTTACAGTTTAAACGCTGTAATAACAGTTGCAACCTCTTTGGATCTAGTAGTTTCAGGCACCATTGGGGCTTTTTCTGTAGGCGATACATTAACTAGTTCCAATACAACTGCAAACGGAACTATTACATTTTCAAATAGTTCATTTGTTCAAATGATTAATTTTAGCAATAATTTAAATTTTTATGTGGGTGATAGTGTAACAAATGGAAATGGTGTTTCAGGTACTGTTCTTAGTGTAATCGGTGGCGGTGGAGCTAATGCTACATTTAAGATCGGCGGTCTAGTTAATAAAGAAATTCTTTATATTAATACTGATTACATAACAAATTATTTAAATGCAAATTTAAGCGTTAATTGGAATTTTCCTAAGAATCCTGTGGCAAATTTAAATTCTAGAATATCAGATACTTTATCTTTTGTTACAATTGAGGCTGGAACAATTGCATTTCTTTCACAAATTAATCCTGGTGTTGGTTATTCTTCTAACCCATATATAGACATCATTGAACCCAATGTTTTAGGTCAAGGATTTCCAGATGGATTTGGCGGGTTTAAAGGACACAATGCTGTTGTAACTTCTGCCGTGGCTAATGCACAAGGTGTTGCTACAGCTGTTGAACTTATTGATTCAGGGTTTGGATTCTCTCCTGGTGATACTGTTTTCTTGACAACACCAATAAATAAGGGTGTTGTTGTCACGGGTGCTGCTGTAGTCGATACGGATGGCAAGGGCACTGGTTATTGGAAAAGCAATAAAGGCTTTGTTAGTGATATTATGAAAATTCAAGATAGTTATTATTATCAAAACTTTTCATATGAAATTTTGGTCAATAGAATGTTAAATGTATATAAAGGAATTGTGGAAGATTTAATTCATCCATCCGGGATTGCCTTATTCGGTCGCTTTAGATTAAAAAATGAACTTACGACCGAGGAATCAGAACCGGAGTTTTTCTCTCTGACACAATCGTAAAAATTATATAAATAATAAAAAAGGTATCTGGGCGAACTGATGGCAACACTTACAATTAATCATTATGTAAATCAGGCAAACGGTTTTATTACTGATATTCGTAATAAAAGAAATGGCTATTATATGTTTGCTTCCAAACCTCAATCGTGGGCTAATAGTTCCGGAGGTGATGACGATACAGCTATATTGAGCACAAATAATTCCGTTGCTCAAGTTCAACAATACTTATATAAAGATATGCTTTATGGTAAGCTTTTAACATACTCGGATGTTAATAATTTAATACCCAGATATAACTGGACAGGTAATACTGTATATAGTATATATGACCAGGACGATGGTGATCTTTATAACAAACAATTTTATGTTGTCACAGACAAATATGAAGTATATAAGTGTATTGATAATAACGGCGGTGTGGTTTCTTACGTCAAACCAACGCTAACTTCTACTTCTGGTACGTTTAAAACTGGAGACGGTTACGTTTGGAGGTATATGTATACTATTGACTCCGCTTCCAATACTAAGTTTACTACAGCAAATTATATCCCTGTTAGTACTAATGCTGCTGTTCAAGGTAACACGACTCCAGGTTCCATCGATGTCATTAAAATCATCGATGGTGGAAATAGTTATTTTGTTTATGAAACAGGTTACATTGGTGGGATGGTTAACAAATATGTCGTTCAGCTTCCATTAACAGCATCAAATACAGATGACTATTATGTAAACTCTTCCATCTATCTGAAATCAGGATTTGGTGCTGGTCAGATTCGAGAGATTGCTGGATCAAACGGAACTTCCAAACAAATTGTTGTTAATGAACCGTTCGACACTTATACAAGACTAGATCTTGCTAATATATCAGGAACTGTTACTACCGGCTATTATGTAGAACAACCTTATGATATTATAAACTATCTGTATACTCAAGGTTATTTTAATACTGGTGGAACTGTAACACAGTCCGATACTGGTGCTTCTGGTAAAGTATTGGCGGTGAATACCTCTGTTATACAAATAACAAGATACGTAGCAAATACAATTTTTCAGAATGGTCTACCTATCGTCGATACAGCATATTCCGGAACTTTAAAAACTGGTACTGTATCTGTGGGTAATGTCGGGGCTTGTAATATTGCTTTTATTACATCAAATGGTTCCGGTTATACAGCAAATGCTACAGTGACGATTACAGCAAATGGAACTGGAACCGGTGCTGTTGCTAATGCTCAAGCCAATAGCACTGGTAAGATTTCAGCTATCAATATTACCACAGCAGGTAATTCTTATTTTGTAGCTCCTTTGCTTACAATATCGGCTCCTACTGCACAGACATTCAACTCTAATACTGCAGTGACTGCTGGAACTGGCAGTGGTTCAAATAACGTTATCAATCTTACTCGTTTGGACAATATTTCTTTGTCCGGAGGAACCGCTCTTGGGTATAACAATAACGATATCATAACAGTTAAATCGGCAACAACCAACGCCACCGTCACTTTTACGACAAACTCAACAGGTGGTAGTCTCACGTTTACAATCGCGAATACTGGCGCAGGTTTTGCTTTATCTGGAACTATTCCAGTATCAAATATAGCTATCACTAACGCAACCGGCGGAACAGCTGCTGGTAATACGAACGTAACTTATTTGGTCGCAAACGTAACTTCTGCGACAGCTTTTTATACCGCCAACGATCTGATAACTTATACAGTAGCAACTGGTAATACTGCTATTGGTGGGCTTACATCTGGTACAACTTATTATGTTGACTTTGCTAATTCCACAGTTATTGCTTTGAAAGCAACTGCTGTCGGTTCACGTATTGCTCTAACAAAAGGTGCGAACCAAACAGGTCACAGCTTTCGAGGACAAACAGCTTCGGCTGTTATGTACTGTGATAATCAGATCATCTTTGGTTCTGGAACACAACTTAACGACTCAGCCAATGGTTATTCTAATAATGAATACATTCGTATCGGTGCAAACACTACTAGTAATATCCGTAGAGTTGTTAACACTGTAAACACGACTGCTCTTATCGTCAGCCAGCCTTTTAATAATTCTTTCTCAGCTTCTGCAAACTCTCATTATAAAATGCCGGTTGTCGCCGAACCTACATCAATTGTGATTTCTGGATCAAACGGATATATATCGAATACCAATCTAACATCTGTTCAGATAGCAATTACAAATTCATCATTATCTGGAATTTACTTCTCTGTAGGTGAGAAAGTTGATATGACAGATGTCAGTTTGGTAAACCAAGGCGCAAATGCTGTTGTAGCTTTTTCCAATTCTTCAACTGTTATCTTATCGAGTGTGGCCGGAACATGGCAAGCTAATAGTGGCGGGAATCAGTTTTATGTAAGTGGTGAATCTTCTTTACAAAAATCCCAAATTATGTCGGTTCAAAGTAATCCTAATATTACCATTAGTAATCCTTACGGTGAATTTAAACTTGGTTATCCTGTAACATTTAGAACTACAGCAAACGGTACTTCAAGTGGTAATGCAACTTTGATTGCTAAAATATCATTACCAAATGATCAAACAGAATATCAGATTGGACCTACTGTAAAAGTGACAGGTGACGGCTCCAACGTTGTTGCAATTGCTGTTGTCAATACATCGGCTAATTCAAGTTATAATATTGTTGGTATTAATATAGTAAATCCAGGTACGGGGTTTACACAAGCAAATGTTTCAATTTATGCAAATACAAATTATGGTATTGGTGCGCAAGCCAGAGCAATTATATCTCCTGTATATGGTCATGGATATGATGCCGTAACTGAACTTGGTGGTAGATATGTTGGTGTTGATGCTGTATTTGATACCATAACAAATGAAAGTTATAAAATACTAGGTTATGGTTCTTATAGAAAAGTTGGTATTCTTCAAGATCCACAATTTAAAGACATTAAAGTAACTCTTACAAATTTTGATAGGACAAACTTTACTCTTAATACTTCAAGTTATTCTTCTACAGGTGGTGGATGGACAGCAGGCGAAGTTGTTCTACAATCATCAACCAATGCTGCTGGCGTTGTTGTTTATGGTAACTCTTCGTTCCTTCAACTAAAAAGTGTTAAGGGAACATTTAATATCTCAAATACAATCTATGGATATTATTCTAATTCAACAGCAAATGTAAATGCGGCCAATACAATTTATTTTCCTGTAGGTAATTCTGCAGAAATTATTACTGAGTCCAATTCAGGGTCGATCGGCATAGTAACCTCAATAGTAAACAATAGTGTATATTTCATGAGTAATGTTGTCGGTCAGTTTGTCGCCGGAGATATTATGTATGATAGTGTTGTAAATGCTTATGCTACTGTTTCCAGTATCTATACTGCTAACGGTACAACCGATGTATCTTCTAGTTTTGGTATTCATTTTAATCAAACCGGAAGAATTACTCTCACGGCTAATACCGGAGCATTTTCCAATAATGAATATGTTCAACAAGAGATTTCACTTGCAAGCGGTAGAATTATTTCAAATAGCGATGAAAAAGATCTATTGGTTTCCTCTATGAGTGGAACAGTTGCAATTGGGCAGACTGTAACCGATACTACAACAGGTGCTAATGGTATTTGTATTTTTGCAAACTCTACTTATATAAAATTGACCGCTGTAAGTCAAAGTTTATCTTTCGGTCCAACCCACACTATAAATAATGGATTAGGATCTACAGCAACTATTTCTTCTGTTTATCCTGTTTTAATTTTGAGCGATGTTTCAGACGTAAATAATTTTCAAGCTGGTTCAAATGCTATCATTGGTCAGACTTCAGGGGCTTCAGGTACTTGTAATAATTATCTGTTAATTACAAATCCCGATTTGGTTAGAGATTCAGGAAAAATGATTTACGTGGAAAGTTTTACACCAGTTACTCGTTCAACAACTTCTAAAGAAGAAGTCAAACTGATTATAAAGTTTTAAGAGGATAGAATGGCACTAGATACAGACCTTTCACGTAAGCCTTACTTCGATGATTATGATGTAACGAAGAATTTTTATCGTGTATTATATCGCCCAGCGGCTGCCGTTCAAGCACGAGAACTCAATCAGATGCAAACTATTTTGCAAGATCAGATTGATAAATTTGGCCGTCATATTTTTAAAGAAGGTTCTGTTGTTGAGGGTTGTGGATTTACGTTTGATAATGCTTACAACTATGTAAAGATTAAAGATAATTATGCTAATAATTCTGCTATTTCAAATATAAATGATTTTGTTGGTAAAATTGCTATTAATAATAACGGGTTACAAGCAAAAGTTGTAAATGCATTAGGTGGTTATGAATCTTCTGATCCAGATTTAAACACTCTTTATTTAAAGTATTTGAATTCTAGTACATTTGCAAATGGTTCTCAGCAAAGTGTATTTGCAAATAGTGAAGTAATTCAAATTCAAACTTCTTCAAATGTGAATATTGGAAATGTTGTTGTTGCTACAGTTTCCAATTCAACAGGTCAAGGATATGGATTTACCACAACTGAAGGTGTAATCTTCAAGAAAGGTTTCTTTATTAGAGTTCAGCCTCAAACTTTGGTTGTATCAAAATACAATAATGTCCCCGATAATATTTCCGTTGGGTTCGATGCAGTAGAAGAAATTGTTACTCCTGAGATTGATACATCACTTCTTGATAATGCTGCCGGTTCTCCAAATTATGATGCTCCTGGTGCACATCGTTTGAAACTTGTTCCTACTCTGGTTACAAGAGCATCTAATACCGTATCAAATACCACTTCATTCTTTTCACTTTGTGACTTCAAGAATGGTCTGCCGGTTTCAATTAAGAATGATCCGCAATATGCGGCCTTGTCTAAAGATACAGCCCGCAGAACGTATGAAACAAACGGCGATTACATTGTCAATCCGTTTCTACTGAGCACAACCAAGAAAATTTCAAATGGTGCTGCAAATACCACATATAATAGTATTGTTGCATCACCAGGTATTGGTTATGTAAAGGGATACAGAGTTGAGTTTATCAATAATAATACCGCTGATCTGAGAAAAGGTCTTGACTATGCAACTGTTAACAATCAGATTGTAACAGCCACATTTGGTTATTATCTAAATGTAAATGAATTTTGTGGGGATTTTAACAACAAAAATGCGACCCAAGTCGATCTACATAGTGTGGCAAAAACAGCTATTTCAGGAAAAACATTTCTAAATACTTCATATTCCGCCACTACAAAAATCGGTACTGCTTATATTCGTGGTGTTGGTTATGCATCAGGCACTCCAGGTGTTGATGCTGTATATGAAATCTACGTATTCAATATTCAAATGCTACCAGGTCAAAAGATTTCCGATGTACGAAGCATAATTTATTCAAATGGTAGTTTATTGGCAGTAGCTGATATTATTCTCGATAAAGACTTCAACGGTGTTAACGTTGCTAAAATACAAGCTTCAAATGCAGAATTGATGGTTTATCCATTCGGACAAAATGCTATTAGACCTGAAGGATTCTCAACAACAGCTCAATACGTTTATAGAAATAGAGTCAATTCAAGTTTTGTTGCTGTAAGTGGATCTTTGGCTCTTACAATACCCGCCGTTGTAGGTACAGGTACCGAGTCATTTAATTATGGTACTGGAACCTTATCACAATCTGCCGAAACATCATTTATTATAATACCTTCTGCAAATGGATATAGCACAACTAAAGCAGGGACTGTATCGGTCAATACATCATCTACAAATGTTGTGGGATCCTCTACTTTATTCGTATCACAATATCAAGTCGGTGATTATTTTTATTGTAATACAGCTACAAAAAGAATTGTAGCTGTTACAAGTGATATTTCAATGACTGTTGATTCCGTATTTGCTTTCACATCTTCCGGTCTTACGCATCAAAAGACCTGGCCGGCCGGTGTTCCTATTAATTTTGCTTCTCTTTCAAGAACAATTAATATTACTTCAGGCACCACAGCCAATGTTGCTTTAGGTGAGTCAAGTAATGCTGATTTTACGGCATCAGTATATTTCAATACTTTACGATCAAGTACAGTACCTATCGCTAAGCAAATAAAAAAGTCAACCTATATCAAGATTCAAGCAAATACCAACGCTGGTGGAGTTACAGGGCCTTGGTGTCTTGGTATTCCAGATGTTCGCAGATTAAATGCCGTTTATATTGATGAAACTGGTGGAACTTATGCCAATACAAATCTTAATATTACGGGTTCTTTTGGTTTAAATAATGGTCAACAAGATTCATATTACGGTCTTGCATATATTTCTTCTGGAAGACCAATCGCACCAAATGCAACACTGCTTGTTTCAGTAGATAATTTTGTTGCATCTCCTTCTCAAGGTGTTGGATTCTTTACAGCCGCTTCGTATCCGATCGACGATGCTAATACATCAAACACTTCCGCAATTCAGACATATCAGATACCACAATATACTTCAACGATTGGTACTGCGGTTGATCTTAGAGATAGTATTGACTTTAGACCATACGCTGTAAATACAGCCGTAGCTAATGCTACAATTGTATCCGCAACAGTTAATCCTTCAAATACTCTTACTCTGCAAACATATGGATCCGGTGGAGCTTATCTTGTCTCACCTGATACAAATTATCAGTCCGTTGTTCAATATTACTTACCGAGAAAAGACAGAATTGCTTTAACAACAGCCGGTGAAATTCTTGTGACTGAGGGTGAATCTTTGTTGGCGCTTGTTCCGCCGAACGAAATTCCTGGTACCATGACTATTGGTTTTGCTACAGTGACACCGTATCCTTCTCTCACTCCAACTGAAGCTAAAACATATAATCGTTATGATTATTCTATTCAAACTAGTCTGCTTCAGACAAAACGCTACACTATGGCGGATATTAATAAACTTTCAAAGAGAATTGAAAGACTTGAGTATTATACTTCTTTAACACTCTTGGAACAATCGACAAATTCCTTATTGGTTCGTAGTGATGCGACAGGACAAAATCGTTTTAAAAACGGTATTTTGGTTGATCCTTTCAGAGATCATTCGATCGGTAATACAAATGATAAAAGCTATAATATTTCAATCGACAGAAATACCACGGAAGCCAGACCAGTATTTAATCAGATGACAGCCGATCTTCAGTTTGATTCGGTATCATCAACAGCTGTTAAAACTGGCGACTTAATTCTTCTACCTTATACCGCAAATAACTTAAATCAGAGTCAAAAATTTGCTTCCAAGTATAGAAACTGTATCGAAGGCAATATATATAATTATCGCGGAACACTTATTTTAAATCCCCCCGGCATTACAGCTCCGGATCTTTTACAGCGTCCGTTAATTAATTCAACTATTGATAATTATACCAACTTTGTTGGCGGAGGATCAAGTAGTAGACTTGGGACTGAATGGGGCAATTGGACCGATGCTGGAAATCCTTCTCTTGTTGGTCAAAACAGTCAAACAAATTTAACTGCCAGTTCTCAGGATTCGCGAACTTTTGCAACCACAACCACGTCAACATTGGCTCAACAACAAACTCGTGTCGGTAGAACTTTTACGACACAGCCTACTGAAACTACAATTGATAATGGTGATTATGTCACAGATGTTTCAATACAAACATTTGTACCATCTAGAGATGTATATTTTACCGCTAAAGGTATGAAACCAAATACAAATCTTTATGTATATTTTGATAGTGTTAACGTAAGTAATTATTGTCTAAATCTGATTCCGTATGCTGGATCTTGGGCACAAACGGGCGGTAATTATATAACAACAGCCGGTGCTTATACTTATATTGCTTATGATGGAACTGTTTATTCACACACTAATAACTGGGGTGGACAAATAACTAGTGATAGTTACGGTAATGTCTATGGTATCTTTAAAGTGCCGGCTAATGTATTTAAAAGTGGTCAATTAGAATTTAAACTAACTGATATTTCAAATCTAGCTCAAGGCGAAAGTGCCGTAACTACTCAAGCTACATATAGTTTATTTTGTTCTGCTCTTTCTGTGCAAAAACAAAAATCATTGTTGACAATAAGATCGGCTCAAATTGTTACACAAGAAGTTTCAGATACTCAAACAATATATCAGAATTCTACAACCACAAATGAATGGAAAGTGGCGTTGCCAGTGCTGACAGCCCAAACCCCGCCGGGTGGCGGGTCGCAGCCACCAACAGGTAATACTTCAATAGCATCAACCGATACCACTCAACCGCCAACTACTCCCATAGATAATACTGTACCGGATATTGGTTATTATGCACCACCAAATGACTATACTGGCGGAACCGTTGATATGGGTTCACCTGGTAACGGTGGTGAAAGTGACTCTGGCGCGGCCGGACCTGGTCCAGGAGCGGATGCGGCCGCTAGTAGTTCTGACGGTGATTCTAGTGATGGCGCTGGAGGAGATGCTGGTGGTGATGGTGGTAGTAGTGGTGGTACCGATTAATCAAAATTTGTATGTATATATAAATATTTAAAACGGAACAAAAAGTAAATGACGAAGCCAATTGCTCAAACTTTTATTGTAAATGAACCTGACAAAGGTGTTGATGCTGTTTTCTTAACAAAAGTAGATTTGTTTTTCCAAAGCAAATCGTCTACTTTTGGTGTTGAGCTACAAATAAGAGAAACTGTTAACGGTTTTCCTTCAAGCAAAGTGGTGCCATATGGTTCCAAAACTCTTTATACATCACAAGTTAATACAAGCCAAGACTCTTCGGTAAGTACAACGTTTACTTTTGATACACCTGTAGTTTTAAGAACCAATGAACAATACGCTTTGGTTGTTGTTCCTATCGGGGGTAATCCAGATTACAATGTTTGGATTGGTGCACTTAACGGAACTGATATTGTAACTAATACTCCAATTTTTACTAATAATCAGCTCGGTTCTTTGTTTATATCATCAAATGATTTAAATTTTACTCCGATTCAAAGCGAAAGTATGAAATATAATCTTTATACAGCATTGTTTACCGCTTCTTCAGCAACTGCAGTATTTAAAAACTCTGCAATTGATAGATTCTCTACCAACAAACATATTGGTATATTTTCTAGAGGTGAACAAATTGTTGTTTCCAACAACTCTTTACAAATATCTTCGTTGACAATAAGTGGTTCTAATACTTTTACCGTTGGGGAAACTGTATTTCAGCCTGCCGGAACTGTTACTGCTAATCTTTCACAAGCCACGGCATACGGAAATGTTATATTTGCAAATACAACAGCGGTTGTTATGAGTAATACTTACGGAGCTTTTGATACAATCAATACATTAAGAAGTTATACATCAAATCTTGTTGCTACCGCCCCGTCATTTGCAAATCAAACTGTTGTTACAACCTCCGCTTGTAACGTTATCACTGTACCGAATGCAAATTCAACTACAATTACGGACTTTACGGTAAACAATTACATCTATGTCGGGACTAATACAGGTGCTAATGTAAATGTTAAAAGAATTACATCCATTTCACCTACTTCTAGAACCTTGACTTTAGATTCAAATATTAACTTTTCAGATACAAGTGCTATCATTGGTAGAGTGAGAGCCGATGCAAATCTGAGAGGATATTTCAGTGCGATTACACCTGGTTATAATGGTATTCTAAGTATCTATGCTGTTTCTGCCAATTCATCGCAAAATTTTACTAACAGTAATGGTCAAATTCTTATTGGTGTTTCATCAGGTGCTTCCGCACAGATTAACAAAATTGTTGATACGAATTACCAAAGTATAACAAGTCAAATTTCAAATATATACCCAAATCAAACCGATATAGCTTGGGGATTTGAAGGGACTGATACCAGCAGAAATGTGGATTCTTCTTACATAACTGTTGATAGTGATATACCATATGAATTCATTGATAAACCTAGAATGCTGGTGTCCAGAAGTAATGAATATGCATATTTGAGCGGCAATAGATCACTGTCTGTTTCTGCATCCTTAAGTAGTTCTAATACAAAGATTAGCCCATATATTGATACGATTCGTAATCTTGCAACATTAACTGATAATGTTATTTGTAAGCAATCTGATCTATCTGGATACAGAATTGCTTACAGTAATACAAACGGTAATTTTTATGCCGGTGATAATATTCAGCAAGCCAATTCAACTGTTACTGCTAGTGCCACTGTGTTCTCATCTAATTCAAGCACAATTTATGTAGTCAATGTAACTTCTTCTAATGTTTCTTCGGTGGCTAAATTTGTTTCATCAAATACCACAGTATACAACACAACACAATCAATATCAGCTAATATTACTGGTGTGACTGCGTTTGGTGAAGTCAGTGGTTATGCTCAAAAATATGCTTCTAGATATGTTTCAAAAAACGTTATTCTTGCGGATCAACAAGACGCGGAAGATATGATTTGTTATATCACCGCATATAGACCTACTGGCAGTAACTTTAAAGTCTATGGTAAATTCTTGGCTGGTGCTGATGCAGATAGCATTACAAGTAAAGATTGGTCCGCTATGGCTGAATTGTCGGATCCTACCCTTACCAGCAGTCTTGTAAATAAAGATGACTTCGTCGAGTTGATTTATGATCTACCAACTTCACTTATGATTATTGCCAATAGTGCCTCGGTGAATACAACTTCGGCAAATATTACGGTAAGTTCAACTGCCGCATTTACCGCCGGTGGATTTGTTTATGTGGCTGCTAATACTTCTTCCAATACAATTGGATTTAATGTTAGACAAGTTGTAGCAATACCTAATTCCACTGTATTGACCGTATCTTCTAACTTGTCAATAGCGTCTGCTAATGCTACGGTTGGAGTGATCCCAGGTCTTGAGTCTCAATACGGTGCGTTTAAATATGCTAATAATAACAACATCATTCGATATACTACTTTGAATGATGGTGTATATGAAACATTTAAAACTTTTGCGACTAAGATTGTTCTGATTTCCAATACAACTCAGATTATTCCTAGAATGGCAGATATGCGTTGTCTGGCTTTACAAGTATAAACTTATGACTGAAATTTTAAAAGTAAAAGATAATAAGGATCTTGTTAGGTTAAAAGACAGCAAAGCGGTTTTAAATACTAACTCAAAAGAGCTTGATAAATACAAGCAGGATCGCGAAGAGAAAATTAAATTGCAAAAGTTATTTAAAGAAAATGATCAGCTTAAGAATGATGTAGAAGAAATTAAGTCTTTATTAAGACAACTGATAGGGCAGAAATAAAATATGACTATTGCAGTAGCTAACGTATCAAATACCGATACCTTCGGTTCTTGGTTATCGAAAACAAATACACTTGCCACTATTGTATCTCAGAATACAGTTACTGTTGACACTTCTTCAGCCGGATCTTTATCAACCGGAAACGCATATGTAAATGGTTATTTTGGCGCAAACACCCTAGTTGCTTATACGGGTATTGCTGGTGGGACTTTAGCTACCGGCAATACACTTAATTTAATTACAAATACTGCTTTTACTTATGCAAGTTCAAATTTAGTATCATTTAATGCAAATTCAATATATTCAAACGTAGTAATTACAACCAATTCAATTTATATTATAGCCACCGGTGGTAATACGACTATCGGTGGCAATTACTTAAATATTAATGCAAGTGTTACAAATGTAACTTCTGGTACATTAAATGCCACTGGTAATACAACTATTACAGGTAATACAATATTAAAAGCAAATAGTGTTTATAATGTTTTTGCTGTTAACGGTACACAAATAGTTGCAAATACTTCGAATACCACAATCGTTGGAAATGTATATCTTTCTAATACTTTAAGCGTTGTAGGAGCAGTAAATCTTCAGTCAACGGCAAACGTGACAGGAAATTTAGGTGTTGGTGGTAATGCAAACGTAATCGGTAATATGGCGGTTGGTGGAAGTCTTGCGGTTTCAGGGAGTTTAACTTATTCCGGAACAGCCGCAGGTAATATAGTTCCGGCATCAAGTAATTATTATAATATTGGTAATTCTAGTTCATCCTGGCTTTACGGTTATTTTAACTATGTGATATCCTCAAATATTTCTACAACTGGAATATTATTACTTAATTCGATAGCGCATAAATATGCAAATACTTATACATTTAATAATAGTACTGCGGCCGCAAATATAGATGTCGTCTTGACTTCATCATATCGTTCTTTTGAATATACGGTTCAACTTTCGGATACGACTGTAACGCCGACACCATATTATCATATGACAAAACTTATTATTCTTCATGATGGAACAACACCATACATAACAGAATATCAGACCTTATTCAATAGTGTTTCTCTTGGTACTTTTGATGCAGTTATTAGTGGTGGTAATATTGCTTTACAGCTAACTCCAACGACAGCAAACGTTGTGGCTAAATTCATCAGAACTTCCATCGTTCCATAAGAGGTTAAAATGGCAGCCAAAGTAAACATTGTAATTGATCAAGGTGCTACGTTCAATACAACGTATACAATTCATGATGCAATTGATGAACCAATTGACTTTACTGGGTTTACAGCCAACTCACAAATTAGAAAATCGTATTCTTCTTCAAATTCTTATACGTTTGATGTAATTTTAAATAATACTGGTTTAGTCACTCTTTCCATGAATGCAGCAACAACTAGTAGTATTGTTGCCGGTCGTTATGTTTATGATGTTGAGGTCGAAAGTCAATCCGGCATTCGTTCTCGTATCGTTGAAGGAATTGTAACTGTTACTCCACAAGTGACGAGGTAATATGTCTTTCGTAGTCAAATCTGTAACTACCAATCAATATAAGGTTAAAGTAGTCAATCAGAACGGCTCACTTCTGACGATGCCGGCTAGTGTCCCTGTTGTTACTGCTTCGGCTATTTCCGACCTTACAAAGTTTTCAAATACTTCTGCTATGCTGGCGAATGACGCCACAACGTATGCAAATGCAATAGCCTACGCATCAAATCTTGTATCCAATGTTACCGTGGCTTCTATTACTGATGTTCAGCTTTCACAAGTTCCTCCGGCAAATAATAGCACGCTGGTGTTCAATACAACAAATAATAAATATGTCGTTAGACAAATGGATCTAGACGGGGGAAATTTTTAAGTGGCAAATTTAATTCAGATCAAACGTAGTACCACCGCTAGTACTCCAGGATCTTTAGCTAATGGCGAGCTCGCCTATACATCGAATGGTGATGTTCTTTATATTGGTAGTCCAAATGGTAGTATTGTTGCGATTGGTGGCGTAAGGGTTCCTGGATTCCTAACTGCAAATCAGGCACTTGTAGCAAATACAACTGGATATCTTAACGAAATCAGAGCGGCAAATCTTGTTGCAACCAAAGTTTATGCTAACGGTGCTTTTGGTACTAACGGACAAGTTATAACATCCAATTCAACTGGTGGAATTTACTGGAATACTCCTCTACCCGGTGTTGTCGGTTCGAATACACAAGTTCAGTTTAATAATAGCGGTGCTCTTGGGGCTAACGCAAATCTGACATTTGACCAAGCAACTGCTACCCTAGCAACAGTTAATATCAATTCTAATACTGTAAACGCAGCTGTTTATACCGTCGGTTCAAGTTTTGTAGCCAACAGCACTGGCGCATTCCTGACTGGTACTGTCAATGCTTCTTCAGTATCTCTTGGTAGTAATTTTGTTGTTAATGCCACAGGTGTTTTTGTTGCTAATAGTGTAAATGCTTCATCATTCTCTGTCGGTTCAAATTTTGTTGCAAATTCAACCAAAGTCGTAATCGGTTCAAGTGTTGGGTTGCAAGCTAATGGTAGTATCGGAACAGCTGGTCAGGTACTGCTTTCTAATGCTTCTTCTGCTTATTGGGGTGATAGAGTTTCTTCGGTTGCTACAGGTAATGGTCTTATTGGTGGTACCATCACCACAACCGGTACCCTATCAGTTCTTGCAAACAATGGTATTATTGCCAATTCAAGCGGTGTATTTGTAAATCCAGGGACTGGTGTCACTGTTAACTCTTCCGGTGTTTATATTGGTCAGCCTGTTGCTGTTACCGATAGTGTTACATTTGATTCAATCAGTGCCACAGGTAACGTTGTTCTTGGTAATAATATTGTTGACAATATAAGTTTTATTGGTAGAGCCAATACAAATTTTAATCCAGCGGCGAACGTTGCCTACGATATCGGTCAATCAGGTCAGCGCTGGAATTATGTTTGGGCTGCAAACGTTCATGCCACTCGCGGTTATATTGAAGGTAATCTAGAAGTCGGTGGTGATATTTTTGTCACTGGTAACCTTGTAACCACAAACGTTAGCTCGGTAATCATTTCGGATCCTCTGATTATTCTAGCTTCTAATAATCATACTTCAGATCTAGTAGACATTGGTTTCGTCGGTCACTATTATGATGGAACTACAGATAGACATACTGGTGTTATTAGACATGCTGCTACGGATGCTTATTATCTGTTTAAAAACTATACAACAGAACCTGGCAGCAATGTTGTTGATATCAACGACCCATCTTTCAAACTGTCTTCAGTATGGGCATATCTGAATTCCAGTGGTATAACAACAAATGCAACATCAGTTGTTGTAACTGCAAACTCTACGGTTAATGTAGCAATCATCGCTAACTCAATTTCAATATCATCACCGCTGATGGCAAATAGTGGTGGTACTGGAATAAACACAGTTACAAATAATGCTATTCTGGTTGGTAATTCCACTAATGGATTTACTCAATTGGCTCTAGGAACTTCAGGTTATGTATTACAGTCAAATGGAACTGCTCTAGTTTATAACATACTTGATGGTGGAACATTCTAAAGGAGAATTTATATTATGAGTGAAACTGATAATGACTTTTTTGTTGAAACGTATATAAAGAAACAAGAATCACTTTTTCTTGAACAAATGCGTAGACTACTACAGGCTGATACAAAATCAACTGTATTGGAAATGGCTCTTAACGAACGTAATGCCACCATTTCAGAATTGGAAGAACAAGTAAGACAACTGAATACTGCAATTAATCAAGCTGTAAATGGTTTGCAGTCGATTACCAATGATAGAGATGGATTAAAGAAAAAACTTGACGAAGCTGAAGAAAGAATAGTGTATCTAACAGATTTTCAAAACAAATATAAAACAGTAGAAAATGAACTTGCAAATAAATCTGTAACAGTAAACAAGCTTAGTACCAAAGTTGAAACTTATCAAAAAGATATGGATCAAATGAAAGAAAACTACAATAAAGTAAGTGGAGCTTTGGAAGAAGCTAATAGTAAACTATCAAAACTCAGCACTATTAAAAACAATAAAAAGAAACTGACGCCTAGCGACTCAGAGTGGACTGATGGCAACCAAGTTTAAAGTCAAACGAAGTTTAATAAGTGGTGTAATACCCACAACCCTAGATCTTGATCTAGGTGAACTAGGTGTCAATCTAGCTGATAAGAAAGTATACACTTCCAACGGCAGTTCTGTATTTGAACTTAGTTCTAATGTATCAAATATTTCAATAACCGGGAATCTGACTTTTGGTTCCGGTGGTTTTTATGCAAACGGTGATTCTGGTGCTGCTGGTCAGGTTCTTACCAGTAATGGAAGTTCGGTTTATTGGGCAACTTCTGCTGCAAAAGCCTCGGTACAAATAAGCAGTATAGCTCCATCATCACCTCCCCCAAATGACGGCGACCTTTGGTGGAATAGTAATACTTTAACTCTTTACATTTACAGAAACTTCCAGTGGGTTGTTGCTATAGCCAATGGCGGATCCAATACAAACATACAGTTCAATGATTCGTCCTTACTTGGCGGTTCAAATAACTTTACCTATAATAAGACAACAGGAACATTGTCTGTTAGTAATGTAACGATCAATTCAACTTCAATCAGTACCAACACCGCAAATATTGTTCTAGGTAATACGTCTGTTATTGTTGCTAATGGTAGCTTTGGTTCGAATGGTCAAGTCCTCACCAGCAATGGTTCTGGTATGTACTGGGGTTATGGTGGTGGTGGTCCATATGTTAAATTAACATCAAATACAACATTGACTCCGTATAGATCATTTCTTGCGGATACAAGTAATGGTTCAATTTATCTTACTTTGCCTGCATCTCCTAGTGTAGGACAAAGATTGTCAATTGCCGATGGTGGTGGGAGTAAACTAACAAATCCGGCTGTAATTTTAAGAAACGGGTCGACAATTGGTGATACTTCAAACGATTTATCATTTGATATGACAGATACAATTGCTGAATTCGTTTATACCGGGTCGACATGGAAAGTGTTTACTGTATGATAAAAAAGTATAAATAGAATGGATATATTTACGGAATTAATGTAAATGTTAAAGCTTTCAAATTTATACCAAAATACTTCTGCTATAGCCGCGGCTGCTGCACCATCAGAGTTTGCTATGCATGCTCTTTCGCGCGATGCAAATGGTTTACTAACATATACAAAGGTTTTGTGGTCTAATACCGCTGAAACAGTCAATATGACAAATATGACTGGTAAAGGTTTTGCATATAATGGTATGGAAGAATTCATTAACGGTTACACTTTAAGCAATGCTATGCATAATCTAGACAAGATTACAAGTGATCAAGTCGGTGAAAAAAATGTTATTACAAATACTTTTCTTGTTAGAGTAACTTCAGTTGGCGGCAATACTCAGTATACTATTAATGGTGATACAAGTCCGGTATTGTATTTGACTAAAGGTTCCACCTATAAGTTCGTAACGGAAGACAGTTCTACTATCGGTCATCCAATTTTCATCTCAACCGTTCCGAGCGGCAATTCTTATACGAACGAATATTTGTATGGCGTGGAATTTTCTAGATCGGCAAATGTTAGCGCTCAAACTCCAGATGCAAATACATCAACATCAAATCCTTTGATTTTTACAGTTCCTGTTGATGCGCCGAAACAGCTTTACTATGCTTCTGGAAATGATATTGGGTGTTTCGGAATTATTCGTATGGAAGAAGCATTGACAAACACAGTGAATAGAAAATATGAGCAAGTTAGATTTGATAATCAACAACTGAATTATTATTTAAATTCTCGAGGATTTTTGGTTGCTCGCTACGGCGCTGATTATTCTTATTCCTAAATAATAAAAAATAATAAAGATTCGGGGACATTAAATGGTCGATTTTGTACTAGGCAGACTAAAATTTACTTACCAAGGTAACTGGACAACCACATTTGCCTACATCAAAGACGACATCGTAACTTACGGTGGACGTACGTATGTTTGTGTCACCAATCACACATCAAATGCTTCTGCTTCGGGTGGTTTTTATTCTGATTCCGCTAACTGGAATCTGATCTCTGACGGTATTCAGTACAAGGGTGCCTGGTCGAACGGAGTATACTATAAGGTAAACGACCTTGTAAAGTATGGACCTGACATCTGGATTTGTACTGCTGGTCACACTTCTGGTTCAACATTCCAAAGCACAGAATCAAACTTCACTGTATTCGTCAACGGTCTTGAGTTCCTAAACAGCTACAATAATTCCACTCAGTATACCATCGGCGACGTAGTAACATACGGTGGTTATGTTTATGCAGCTAAGACAGACACTCTAGGTAACCTACCAACAAATGCTACTTACTGGAGCGTTGTAACTACCGGTTATAATCCTCGTGGTGCATGGTCTAGTGGTACTGCATATAAAATCGGTGATACGGTAATCTATGGTGCTTACAGCTACGTAGCATCTCAGGATAGCACTGGACAAGTTCCAGCTCCAGCTTCTTCTTACTGGACTCAAGTTGCTGCTGGTACTAAGTTTATTGGTACTTGGTCTAGCGGAACTGGCTATAAACTTGGAGATATTGTAACTTATGGTGCTTATAGCTACGTTGCTCTACAGGACGGAACCAATCAAAATCCTTCAACGGCTGGTTCTTATTGGCAACAACTAAATCCCGGCAATCAGTTCAGATCAACATACTCTGCTGGTACCACCTATAATAAAGGTGATATCGTAACGTATGGTGGTAACTCATACATTGCCATTCAGGATACTATTGGTAACACACCAACAAATGCAACTTACTGGACTGCTCTGGTTTCTGGCTTCTCTTTTCAAGGTGCGTGGTCAGGCGCTACAGCTTACAAAGTTGGACAGGTTGTAACGTATAGCGGTTATTCATATATCTGTATTCAGGATGCTTCATCTGGTACTGCTCCTTCGAATGGCACTTACTGGACTGCATTAAATTCTGGATTCAAGTGGAACAATGCTTGGGCAAATGCAACGTCATACCAGACTGGCGACGTTGTAAGCTATGGTGGTTCTTCTTATGTGTCTGCTGGTTATAACAATGTCAATAACGCGCCAACACCAAGCTCTAACGTCTACTGGCAGCTAGTTGCTCAAGGCACAACTGCTAATCTTGGGTTGACTACCCTTGGTGACACTCTGTTCTATAACGTCAGTGGTCTAGATCGTCTTCCGATCGGCTCTAATAACACCATTATGACTTCGAATGGAACAACATTATCTTGGGGCAATCCAGGCGTTTCCGCAAATGCTTATTATGTTTCGCCAAACGGTGTTGACGCTGCCGGTTATGGTTCTACTATTCAGAAACCATTCAAAACAATTCAATATGCTACTCAGCAAACCAGTGGTCTATCTACAATCTTTGTAAAAACCGGTACATATACTGAACAGCTTCCTATCGTTGTTCCACCGAACGTTTCGATCGTTGGTGAAACAATGCGTACGACTATTGTTCAGCCAATAACTGGCGTTCTGAGTAATGATGGTGTAAATAATAACGAAAACTCAACGATGTTCCAGATGTCTGATGGAACATCGTTGAATAGTATTTCAATGAGAGGAATGACTGGATTCGTTCCTTCTGGTAATGATATCACTGGCGCCACTCTCAAGGGTATAGGTATTGCTTTTAACCCTTCGAGTCCAATAACTACAAAGAGTCCATATATTGTATATTGCTCGGCGCTCTTCACTAGTGGTATTGGTGCATTGGTTGATGGTTCGGTTCACGCTTCTGGTAATAGAAGTATGCTGTTCCACTCATTTACAAACATCGCTGATAACGGTGTAGGTATCTATGCAAAGGATAAAGGTAAATCGGAAGTTGTTTCCTGCTTTACTTACTTTGCTTATTTCGGTTACGCTGCTTCTGGTGGTGGTATTATTCGAAGCCTGAACGGTAACCATTCTTATGGTAATTATGGTTCGTTCGCTAGAGGTTATGACACAACCGAAGTTTCATCAAACGGTGTTGTTTATGGTAATATGCTTACCCTCAACTCCAATGCTGTAAACTATAGTGTTGGTGAAACAATCGTTGGTAGCGTAACAGGCGCAAGAGGTACTGTAACTGCGGTGCAGGGTACCGCTGGAACTGTTTACTATTATAAGTCTAATGCGAATACGTTCACAACAAATGAAACAGTAACTGGTCTGAGCAGTACGTATGCTGCCAATACTCTTTCTTCAAACAGTGTAACTGGTCAGGCTGGATTTATTCTAGTTGTCAGCGGTCTTCCACAGGCTCCTGGTATCGGTCAGAGCTTGAATTTTACGAGTGGTGATACTCAGTCATACATCATTCAGAATTATTCTGGTACATATATCAATTCAAGCAGCGTGCTTCAGCTCGTTCTTACTGCTCAAAAAACAACACCATCTTCGAATGGTGCTGCTATACAAATCAGAAGTAACTTCAGTAACATTCGTCTAACAGGTCACGACTTCTTGAGTGTAGGAACTGGTAATACTACAACCAGTGGATACCCGAATGTCAATAATGCTTTGACGATTCAGGCTCAGGAAACTTCAGCTGCAAATGTTGGTCGTGTTTACTATACCTCTACTGACCAAGACGGTAATTTTCGTGTAGGTTCATATTTTGCCGTTAATCAGGCGACCGGTGCTGCTACACTGAATGCCTCTGCGTTCAATCTATCTGGTCTTACATCTCTACGTCTTGGTTCTATTGGCGCGCAGGTCGGCGCTCTGATCAGTGAATTCTCCACCGATGGAACCCTAAGTGCAAACAGCGATGCAAAAGTTCCAACACAGCAAGCTGTAAAGACCTATGTTGATAATAAAGCTGCTCAGGTCTTTACACTTGATGACATTTCACCTCTGTTCAATGGCGCTCAAACCGCCTTTTCGTTGACTTATAGCAACACCACTGTAACAAGCGCAAATGCATCACCAGTAGATCCTAATAAATTACAGATTTACATTGGTAGCGTTCTTGTAGATTACAATCCAAATTTTTACAGATACGATTATGTAAATCTGACTGAATTCGGAACATCAAATACATATGTAAATGGTACGTTCAATTCCGGTTGGTATTTGTCTGGAACGTCAAACAACATTATCAACTTCGCAACTCCGCCACTATCAGGAATGTCATTTGATGGTTTCTGGAGATCTGGAATTGGTATTGATAAAGATGTTACGTATTCAACAAACAGTTCGACTTATTTCACACCATTAAATATTGCGTTTGGGGCATAATCCTCAAAGTAAGAATTATAGATATATAAATAAACAAAATAAGGTTTCACTTAGAAAGGTTTTTCACAATGGCAAGAAGAGTAATTCTAGACACTCAGTATACGTTTAACCCAGCTTCAAGAACAATCACGATTCCGAGAGCTCTGCCTCGCGAGCGTCTGCTGCTGATCACAAACGTAACAACAAACCGAGTGATCTATAACTTCAGTGATTCGACGCTGACTGCTACTGCTTATAGCTTGGCTCAGCCAACTACCAGCACAAACGCTGTAACTACGATTACGCTGGCATACAATACAACTTCTATGAGCTCGACAGATAAGCTCCAGATTGTTATTGATGAAGCAGCTGAGCTGTTTGCTCCTGACGAAGCTTATCTTGACCCTGTTGGAAAAATGCGTGTATCGACTCCACAGGCTCTTATCGATACTGACTTCGAATATGGTCTACAACCAACAAAGTGGGAAACACTTACTCTTCTGAATAATCGTCCTTCTTTCTTTGTGAATACTCAGACTCCTTTCACAATTACTGATATTACAGTCGTAAATGCTTCCTTAACAGTTACTGTCGCAACAACAACTCCTCCTGCTGTCGGTACTCCTATTCTTATTCAGGATTGTATCTTTGCTGGTGGTAACGGAGCATTCCTAGTTGAAACTGTATCTGCTGGTGTGAGTTTTACCTACACTGCTCGTTATCCGTTCACTGGTACTACTGGCTCGGTTTACAACTCTGCTCTTACTCTTGCATTCACTGGTTCGTTCTATACCGGTTCGGCATATGCCATTCCTTCTCAGCCGGTAATTGGTGCAGCTGGTCTTGTTACTATTACAACAACTGGTTCGCACGGTCTTCAGGTTGGTGATGGTATTTACATTGCCAATACAACGGTTTCATCTGGTAATAACATCAGCAGTTCGTATAGCGTTGCCAGTGTTTCAAACTCGACTGTATTCTCTGTTATCGCGCCAAACTCACCAACTTCTGGTGCTACTGTAACAAACGGTGTAATCTATCCTCGTCCAGATGGTGTTTATTTGCACCGTCCGTTTGATGGTGGTGTTACATTCAACACTGGTACACCAGCTCACAATATTCAGACAATTCGTCAAACACGCCGTTTCTTCCGTTATCAGTCTGGTAAAGGTATTCAGATCTCAACTGGTACTATTCTGAAGCCAAATATCAATATCGATCAGATTGACTCTACAACTGCTACAGGTTCAGCTTCTAGCACAATCACTGTAACAACAAAGGTCGGTCACGCTCTACAGACTGGTGTTACGATTGTTGTTGCCGGATGTAACGAATCTGCATATAACGGAACCTTTACTGTAGCATCAGTAATCGACGCTTTCCGTTTCACATACACTGCTCTTACAACTCCTTCGGCTTCACCAGCTACCGGTCTTCCTTCTCTGGCTGTAACTAACTGGTATGGTTCTTCTTCTCGTATTGGCATGTTCGATGCACAGAACGGCGTTTTCTTCGAGTTTGATGGTCAAACACTA
>Ga0209188_1000156_pt1 | contig 77341 bp, 70 predicted proteins | sample C_130625_EF_Meta_FD_187307 | JGI IMG/M metagenome (GOLD analysis project Ga0209188, IMG submission 187307) | Freshwater microbial communities from Lake Croche, Canada to study carbon cycling - C_130625_EF_MetaG (SPAdes) (version 2) | ecosystem: Environmental > Aquatic > Freshwater > Lake...
TTAGTTTCATTCGCTTCCTTTTTTAATTAAATAATACCAAAGCCATATAGCCTTTCCTCTTATCAGCTCATAAGCTGCTATTGCTAATATATATTTCATTCTCTTAAAAAATATGATTTGTTAGTAATTGCTTCATAGTCTGAATCAGTGATGTCTTTCTTTCTAGGCAACTCCTTGAATAAGCCTAATTCACCTAAGAAACCAAGACCAATTCTCACATCATCTTCACCATAACTATTTTTGATTAGTCGCAAGCTTCTGAAATACTTAGCACCATATTGATCTTTTAGTTTATCTAAGTCATAACCACTAGGGTCTGCCACCTTGTATCTCATAGGATCAAATAAAGCCATAACAACATCAGCATCATTCTGTGTGCTTGAGCTATCACTGAAATCTTCTAGTTGTGGTTCAACATCACCATTCTTTAATCTTGTAGGATTAGATATACTTCTGTTAAACTGACTTACAACAACAGGACTATACCCATAGAAGTCTCTAGCATATCTAAGTTCATCAGACATTTTATCAATAGCATCTTTCTTAGTTGGTTGAGCTGTTGTTGTTTTAAGAAGACCAATATGATCTACAACCACCATGGTGATTTGTGTTGGATCATTAGGAACATATATTTTGTTCCACTTGTCCAATTGCTCTATCCTACCATTAGCTTCAGCATAAGCTTTTAGTTCTTTTGCTATACCTACAGGATTCTCTGGTCCATCAATGATAGTGACAATCTCACTTAGCTTATCTATGTAGTCTTTATAATGTAAAAAAAGATCATGTTCATCTTTAGTCATCTTCTCATTCCAACCTAACAGTTTACCTACAGGAATAATTATACCTTGGTCTAGAAATATTTTACGAGATACCCATTTGGCCATCTTGTAAGTTCTACTTCTCTCCATGGACCTATACCACACCTTCACTTTAATCCCTGAAGCTATTCCTTCTTTAGAAAGAGCCCAATCAACAGGATTAAGTACAAATGCATCATCAATAAAAGATGTCTTTCCTGAACCAGTGTTACCACCTATCAAATAATACATACTCTTACGAATACCTACATATCTAGTTAAGCGATCAAAGCCCATAGGAATTCCTCTATTGAAATCACCTAGGCCTTTCTCAACTTCTGCATTTAATAGTTCAAAACTCATAATAGCTCTATTTCTTGTTTAACTTCTTGCCAAAATGGTTTCATCACTTCATAACAATGTTTTAATATCTCATTAACTGCTATTAACGCAAATTCTTTTTCTCCTATATCATAATCACCATACATATCTGCTTTTTGCATAGCTGTGCTAAATTTATCCACTAATTCTTTTGCTTCATCTTTACTGTTCATTATATATCTGTACCTCCTGTTGGTTTTTGTGGAGCAATATCAATCTTAGCTCCATCATTAATTAGTTCAATAAATGGTTCAAAACTTCTTTGGTTTAAATATACAGAAGATCCTTGCATAAATGTTAATCTATTACTATTTGTAGCAACAGAATTCTCTTTCTTCTGTATGATTTCATAATTCAAAGCAGCTATAAGCTGTTGAGCTGTATATTCTCCTTCAAGAATTATCTTGTCAAATTTCAATCTACAATCATCCTTATATAGTCTGAGTGCTCTTGTACCTTTAAAAGATTTACCTTTATATTCAAATGAATCAGTACCTGGATAAGTCTTCCACCATTCTTCAAAATCTGTTGTGGCAGGCTTTCTTCTTATTATCTTTCCAGTGGTCTTAGTATTCATGAATTCTAATAAGTCTTTGCCTACTAATGTGAGCTTTTCATCATCAGGTGTTATAAGTCCTTTTCTTATTAAAGAATGATAGACAGAAGCAACCTTCATACTTCCATCACATAATGGGGAAACATCAAATTGTTCGTCTATCAACTTTAATAAAAATATTACATCTAGATTATAACCTCTTTTGATGAGCTCTTCGAACTGCTGTGGTGTCACAGTGAATTTCATCATTTAATTTTGGTTTTTCTATTTTAATAATTGCAGGCTTTTTGTTTTTGCTTGCTTGTTCCTCTTCCCATTTTTGCCATGAAGCTTCAACATCTTTTTGTCTCTCCATAGCATATATGTGATCATTGGGATATTCCCAATCTTCAAACCAATCCATTACTTAGATATTTTAGGTCTTCCAACAGGTCTTTTCTCAACTATTGCATTTTGTGCAACAGCTGGTTTCTTCTTGTTTCTCTTTTTATATCTTCTCTTTGGTTTTTCTGTAACAACAGAATTATCTGTCACCTTTCTAGGTTCAAACTTAGTAATAGGTCTTTCATTCTCATCCACTTCTTGAGCATTTTTAATTCCAAAATACATAAGACAAGCAAATACAATAGCAGCTGCTATTACAATAATAATTGGTAAATTCATAGTTTCTAGTTTTAATTGTTAATTCTTAAGCCAAATTGTAAGTTAAACCAGTCAAAGGTTTGTTCAGCTCTTGTTTTGTTAAATTTAAATATTTTCTTTAATAAAGGAATAGCATAACGCTTGAATTCCTCATGTTGTTCTTGTGTCATAGTATTATTGAAATACCATTCTTCATCACCCTCAACATCTGAGAATGTCTTTCCAATCATCTTTAGTTGGTATTCAACTAAATGTTCAGAAATGTTCGTTCGATTAACTTTAGCTCTCATTAGAATAAATTTAATTGGTTAGGGATAAACACTGTATTAATTCTTTTTCCTTCAGTTTGAATCTTGGTGATTATTCTGTTAGCTTTCTCAATGTAATAATCATAGTTTACATTATCAGTGCTACTGCCTTTTGGTAGGAAATTACAAACTTTACACACCCATTCACCTGCTTCTATCTGACTGATAGCTGCAGCTCTGGTTTGACATTCAGGATTTTTCACCTTAAATATCTTATCACCTGTGTTAGACACATAATATCTAATGAGTTTATCATAAACTGTCACTTCACCTGTAGCTCTATTAGTTCCTTCATAATGGAAACTTCTAGTAGCTTTTTGTCTTAAACAAAAATCATATAGATTATCATGATTTCTAATAGTCTCAGCAACAGGAATACCACTAACAAAATAACGTTCAAGAGCAATGGGTACAATCCTTGCACTCTTGTTCTTATGCAATTCAAAATCTGTAAGGAAATCACCTTTCTTTTTAATTTCTCCATTGGTCATAATAGCTAAATAATCATTCACTGTACTAAAGATAATCTTGGAATAGTCAGTTCTCTCTAACTCATATTGAGTGATGTCACACCACCATGCATTGATTTCATACATAAAAGGAATCTTGTCTTTCTTAATCTTGATAGTTACACCATCTGTATTTGCAGAGATCACCTGTATGCCACTGGTTTCATATTGTTCAATAAGCATCATTAAGCTAAGCTCACCAGTTATTGTGGTGAACATAGTTAATTGCCTATCATATATCCAATTTTGCATATCAGATGACTTACCATATACAGAGTTAACTGCAAGTTTAAGTGCTCCAACAATTCCTTTAATCTTCTTATCACTCTTTGCAAGCGGTTTAAGCTCCAATCTCTTATCAAACATCTGTTTGTATCCTCTAAGGAATTCTTTTCCTAAATGAGCAGGAAACTTACCATTGTTGATAATAATAGCTGGATAGTAAGAACTAACATCCCAATCGATTATCTCATATTCTTCATCAGCTTCAAACACTTTAGGTTTGTTCTCTGTATGAAGACCACCTTTCATAAAAGAATATACATTTCCATAGAAATCTATATGCTCTTTGAAATCATCTTGAAGACCCAACTGCATTTTATTAATCTTCTTTAGAAAATCTTTAAGTTGAGGGGTTTCAAATGTCACATATTTAGCAATGCAATTCTTTACATCTATACTCTTCCTGAAATATCCTTTCTTTGGAAGTTCTCTATAATCTATTCCTTTCTCAGAACAATAATACTTCTTAATCATCTCATCACCTATCTTACTATCAGAATAGTTAAGACAAGGAATACCAAACTCTTCAAATATATCTTGTCTAAGCTCTATTTGATTGTTTCCTTTGTATAATGGATGATCTGTCTGGCCTAGTGTTATCTTATAGAATTCATATGTAGCATCAACATCATTATAACAATAGTCAATTGTAAGAGCTATCTCTTCTTTGGTCATGTTAGTCTTGGTATGATGAATAGGCATTTCTTCTATGTTCTCTAGGTCCATCTCAAACTCTAGTCTTTTCAGAGAGACCATTCGATTTTTATTGTCGAAATGGCTTATCTTAAATAGATCTATCTGCTTAAGAGATAATTGTTCTTCTCTATATTCAGGGAATACATCATAGTTAGCATCATGTATAACATCTGCAGCTTTCTGTGCTATTCTAGAACATATTTCTAAGTTAGTTAGTTCATGCCAATTGTCATAGTTTCTTAAGATCCATTCAACAACTTGACTATCAAAACGTAGATTATTATATCCTACCCAATAAGCATCAGGGTTTGCTTCTGTATATCTAACAAAAGCATCTAATTGATTCTTCCATTTAGATACCTGAAAGCTTTTACCTGCTTTACCAGGCACCATACATACAACTAAGAATAGTTCTTGCATGGTTTCTATGTCATAAATTATTACATTTTTCATAGTCAAGTTTTTTAAAAAGGGTTACAAATATAACTAAAATAATTATATTATTCTAACAATTTTAGTTATTAAAAATATATTCTGAAATGATCAGAGTGTAACATAATTCTCTTAGGTTTACCTTCGAATGTCATACCATGTGGTACTTCAACACCTATCTCTGCAGGTTTTTGTACCTTAACAGGAGTAGTGACTAATTTGTTCATTTTTCTTTTTCTAAGTTTAGGACCATTCCATTTATGTATAACAGGAATAGTTTTCTTTAATCCATATAACTTTTGTTCCAATCCTGGAGCTGGTCTATTAAACTGTTTTGCTAACCTTCTTGCTATTTGTTTAATAGGTTCTCCTGTAGCAATATCAGTTTTCATAATCATTATTTCTTCTACTGAATAAAAATTTAATTTGTTCATAGTATCTGTTTTTTTATTATAAGTTTCTGTTGTTTTTTTCTTTAGTATGTCTTCTATTGTGAATCCTTTTTCTAAAGCTCTTTTAATCTGTCTAATTTTTTTAAGCATACCATCTCCTTTTCTGTTAAAATCTATTCCTCTTAATCTAGCAATTCTTCTGATAGGAACATTATTCTTAAGATCACATGCAATAATTTTAATTTCATCTGGTGTATAATAATGTGTTATATATGCCATAATTTCTAAATTTTAGCAAAACAACACATAGCTGATGTGTCGAAATACTTAATGAATAAATAATTTCCTTGATTTGTTGTGTAAATTGTGTAAGGCATAGGTGATGAATAATCAACACTAGCTAACACTTTTTCTTTCCTAGCTTTAAAGAATGTATCAATTGTTTCTTGCACTCCTATTCTAGTGCTGAATGTCATAATGAAATTGTTTTTAAACTTAGCAATGTGTTCTTTTAAGAATCTAACAGAAGCACAGAAGTCAAGATCAAATAATACATTTTGTTTATCTGGGTTTGCTTTGAGAATATCACCACATATCAATGCTATCTTAGATTTTGATCTAATTTTAGATAGTTGTTGCAATGCCACCATTGAGTTATTCTCATAGATTTCAAATTCTTTACATCCTTTGGATTCTAGATAACCTAGATATTCATTGATGTCTGGACCTGCTAATCCAACTACTGATTCAAATTGGAATCTTTGGATTAAGAACTCTCTAACAGCATGTTTGTTACTTGAGTTTAAATAAGTTTTCTTTCTTTTAGCCATAATTATTCTTCTTCTAGTTCTTCTTCTAATACAAGAGATAACACCACTCTATCTTCTATAAACACTACACCTTCATCTTCATCATATTCAATATCAACATAACCATCAAGTTCTCTTAATATGTAATTGATGTCTTCTAGTGTAATGTCTCTATATTCATCAGAATGATCTCCTTCATCCCACCAACCTATTTCATCATGTCTAGCAAGAACTTTATTATCATCATCAACAATAACTAGTTCTACAGGAGCACCATGTTTAGCCATAAATTCATCAGCATCTTCTGGTATCTCTTCTAGCTCAAATAGCTCAATGTAGGGCTCTATAACACCAACAGATATTCTATTGATGAAAAGCATACCTTCCTGAAGTTCATCAGGAAGATAGCTTGACAATGATATTTCAGCTGGATACCACATTAGAATTCTTTTTTAGGTGTTGGTTCAGCAATTTGATATACACTATGTGTACTATATAGTCTCAACAATATATGCAATTGTTCTGCTTCTAAATAGTTTAGATGTTTTTTAGTAAATGCACCAATGATTTCTATACCATTACCATTATCTAGTAATTGCATTGCAACTTGCTTTTTATGATCATCAGCCCATTCAAAATCATCACTATAATATAATGTATGAACTATTACATCTGGTGTAACTTGAAGTTTATGATAATCATATTCATGTCTATCATTGATATAAATCTCTTGTCTATATAACACATCACTTGTGTTATCTAATACATCTTGTATTGCTTTTGTTAATGTTGCCATAATTAATATCCTGCTAGTTTAGAAATGTTATAATCACTGGTTAGTAGTTGAGCAAGACCATTCTCTTCTCTCTCTGATAAATCTTTTATAGAAGATATAAGTTCTATTCTATTGTAAGTGATGTTTTCACCATACACTGCTGTCACCTTTTCTCCTATTTCTTTTAACTCATTGAAGTTAAATACTGTTACAGGATCACCATATTGGTCTCTCCATTTTCCGTTTTCAATTTTCATAATTAGTTTGTTATTTGTTCGTAGTTTTTTCTTATCACTGTATCTACCTTGTGGCAAAGATCTATTAAATATGTTCCACTTCTCACTTGCTCACTATCAAATGATGCTTCTATAAATGGTTCTAATGCAATAATAAACTCTTTAGCCTTCTGATGCATGTTTGCACCAATCTCTGCTGTAGGTTTCATTTCATCTAGTTCCATTATTAATAGATTACTCAATGCTGCTAGTTTGTGATATAAGATTCTTTCTTTCTTTACCATGTTAATCGTTATGAAATTCAATATAATATCCATCATCAATAAGAAGTCTCATTGCTGTACCAGTATCAAACAATTGTAATGACATTTCTTTTCCATCTTCATTAATTACATTAATAATTTGATATTTCTCATCACCTTTAGTTTTGTCTTCTCTAACATCACCTACTTGTTGTAATACTTTTTTTCTACCATCTGAATAATAGAATATAATATCACTGGTTTTGTTAGCATTAAACACCACTGTAAGATCTAAGACAACCCATGGTTGCATAACACCTTTTGATTGTGATACATAAGATGTGTATCGTTTAACAAATGTCTCTTGTGAGAACATTGATGCACTAAACAATAGTGTTAATAATAGTTTTTTCATTTTATTATTTTTTAAATTGTTCAATAAATTCTTCAATGTATCTTGGATTTTCTGCCCTGAAAGTCAATAAGATTTCAATTACTTCTTCCTCATTATAACCTTGTTGTTCTTTTTCCATTTCCTTACCTTGTTCAAGTAATTTAGTTTCTCTGTCATCAAACTCACTTGGTTTCATTTCTGTAAGTTCAGATTGTTTAATTAATTCTTTTAGTTCGTTATAGAACCATTCTACTGCTGATTGTTTCATCTTATTTCTTTTTAAATTGTTCAATCCATTTTTCAAAAGTTAAAAAAGAAGGACTTGTTTCATCATTATATCCAACGTTGAAACCTACATTAAATGCTTCTTTCATATCTTCCTCACTATAATTTCTTTCTTGTTCTTGTTTTATCTCATTAATATAAACATCAGTTTTTTTAAAATTATTTACAACTTCTTCAAGAGTGGTTTCTTGTTTAGGTTTTAACCCTGCTGATTTCATAAACTCTTCTTCTCCTCCACAAGTTTCTATTATTTGTTTCCAAACTTGTTTATGTTCTTCTTTTGGAAAAATTGTTTCGTACCAATTACCGCAAGAATTATCACAAATACCACATTCACCCATACATTGGTTATAGAAAAGTTTAACATCTACAAACTCAAAACTTGGATTTTTAACAAACCATTCTAAAAACTCATCATCAATAGCTTGTACACCATCTTTGATTAAGTCTTGGTCTGTTGTTAGGATGATTTTTTTATGCCATTCTCTTGCTCTCCAATAAGGTGCGCATTTTTCAACTCTTTTATCATCAGTTAAAAACCAATCTCCTTCTTTAATTTCTTCATCAGAAGTGATAAACAATTCTTTTCCTATTTTATGTATGTTTTTATTCTCCATAAGGCAATTCTGTTATTGTTGTTATACGTTTATATGCTTTTACTTCATTGTTGAATACATTTATAGCAGATGATATATCTTTTGCTTCTACAATGCGTTCTAGATCTGTACAGACATCATTTTGTTCTGTGTAATAATATAATAAATATCTTCTCATGATTTTTTAAATTTTATTTCTAATGATTGCATTATCTCTTCAAAATCTTTTTGTTTGATTGTTTTAGGTTTATTAATATACAATACATGTGTTGAAGAACCTTCATTGTTTACAAAAGACACAATACCTGTATCTTTCTTTAATAACACTCTCTTTGTTTCTTTTAATAGACTCATAATTTTATTGATTTAAAGAATAAGGGCTCTTGTTACAGAGCCCATATATTCCCCTCCTTAATAACCCAACTTCTCTAGTTGGTCTATATTGGCTTCTACAATATACACACCATGTGCTATTGTACATGCAAATGCAATACTCATTGCAAATGCTAATTGTCTGAACTGATAAAAATCAGTTGGTTTTAATGTGATTGTTTTCATTGTTTTATAATTATTAAGGATTAATACAAAATAAAAAAGCCTCTAGGTCAGTAGAGGCTTTAAATGATAGAACTTCACATACTTGGTCTCTGACCTATTCTATCTGGTAACACTGAGCTGTTACAGGGCAATTCATGACACTTAGCTTTGTCCAATTGCTTGTTGTTTTCCTAGTGCTAAGATCAAACAACAGATGTGGAGGTGGGGAGAATCGAACTCCCGTCCAAACTACTTTCGTTAATACAATTTATACAGCTTATAGGGTCAAGCTCAGCTCAACGTTTCCACCACTCTATTTAATCTAATAGAGAAATCTTTGAATGTTTAGGCTGCTACACCAAGAATAACATCCTCATTTAATAATGAGAACACTTTGTTCATGTTAGCTTCGATTTGTGCGTAATCTCCTAGAGACACAACACGAGAATTGTTTTTGCCATTTAATTAAATTCACCTTAGTTTACAGTTATCTCTCTGGCTGATTGTATTAATTATTGGTAACCTGTCAAAACCAGTCACCCCCATAAATAAATATCCCTGCAAATATAATCTACAGGGATAAATAAAACAAACAAATTAACCAAATTTATTGTTCAATGTTTTGTCTAACATCAATTGTCTTCTCTGTTACAATCCCATATCTGAAATTGTATAACACTTCAACTATTAACCTCTTAGCTTTTATCTTTCTAAGAGGATTAGTTGAACCCACTAATGTTCCTTTGTATATTCTACGTCTCATGGTATAATAATATGAAGAATAGCTGAAATAACAAGTAATACAGAAAGACTTATAATTATTATATGAAGCTTATTAATATGACGTTTATATATCTCCACTTCTTCTTCACATAGTTCTACAATCTTGCTTTTCATATCAAGTAGATTGTTAGCCATGTCTAATGCTCTTTGTTGATCTTCTACAAGCTCTGTAAGCTTAATGATAGTCTCATCAATTGGTTCTTGTTTTTGTTTTCTCATGTTATTTAGTTTTTATTGTTTTTAGAAACTATTTCCATACCAAGAATGATGGGAAACATAATTGGACTCAATAGCCATAAGAACCATATATAATATGGTACATCACTATTATGTGGGTAAGATTCTAATATAATTCCTAACATTATCATGTAGGAAAGAAAAATGTATAATAATATTATCATAATCCTATCATTTGATCAAAACAACTCTCTAGTATGTCTTGAAGGTTATACTTCTCTTGTTGTAACTCTGTTATTCTTTCTTCAATGATATGAATATTCGTATCATCGTGACCATCTTTAAGACTATCTAATGAATGTAATTCCATTCTGATATCTTGTAATCTCTGTTGTATTTCTTCTGCTCTCATGATTTATACGCATCTATGTTTAGACCAATATCTTCTTTGTTGATTGCATCTTGATGCGCAACTCTCCATAGTAAATAGAACTAAGAGTAATAGTGCTGTAATAGTATACAATGATACTAATGTAATGTAAGGACGTTTCTTCATAGCCAATTGTCTTTAGTTTGTTTATTAAGGTCATATGCTACAATAACACTTGGTATCCAACCAAATATTAACATAAGCATTAATGTTACACCATGTGTGTAACATTCACGTAAGGATAGATCAGATAAGAAATATCCAATAAGACTCATAAGAGTCCATGTACCAATAGCTGTAAATATAACAGCCAACATAATTTTTGTTGATTTCATTTGTTTGTTATTAAGGGTTTATCTATTTTCTTTTGTAAAACCTGATGAATCAGTTTCAGGACCATTATCAACAATAATTTCTTCAATTATTTCACCATCTACAAATCTTGATGTGCTTGCAAATTCTATGGTATCCATGCATTTACAAAAATCAACAAACTCATCATATCTTTCTTTGTCTTCTACTGCACCGCAATATGTCCCTAGATCACCATAATGCTTCAATCTGGTAGCAGCATAAGGTTTAACTTCTTCTATTTGCCAATCATCTTCTATCAATTCAGATAGATTTTTATCTCTATTGATAATAGTGATTGACTTACGATAACCACAACTATTGCAGTTAACATATGCTTCTCCTGTTTTGTAGTAAAAGTCACTAAATGCTTCTTGTTTGCAATTAGGACATTCAATGTAATCTATTACACTTCCCATAATGTTATTTTTTTGTTTATTATTAAGGATTATATTTAATTGTTGTTTTATCTATTAACCATCTCACTTTATATCTACCAAGTTTATCTTGTTTGATAGTCTGTTTAGACCAATCACCAAGTTTTGCCTTAAAGTCTTCAGCACTCTTAAGACTGTTGAAGACTCTTGTAGCATATTTCTGTTCAGCATTCTTCATAATATTAGCTTAATGCAGCATCTATTTGATTAATGATGTGTCTTTGTTCCCAAATGGTAAGCTCATCATAAGACTTACCATAATACTTCTGTGCAAATTCTTCTTCCATATTACCATCCTAATAATGATTTAGGAACAATAGGACATACATGATTTTGCCACCATTCACTTCCATCATATTCACCTCTATCTGCCCATGTACCATCTTTGAACCAAACAGTACCAAACAGTTCTTGTCCACCATAACCATGATCATATTCAAAATCTAATGATTCAACAAAGTTATTGTATTCTTCTTCTGTATATGTTATAGGAAGTTTGTGTTCAGAACCTGGTATTTCATGTTCCCAACAATCTTGGTAAGATATCTCAGCACATAATACTATTTTATTCTTTACCATTTGTAAAAATTCTTCTTTAGCGTTTGCCATAATTTCTATTTGTTATTAAGGAGTTTGTGTTGGCTACAATGTGTAGTCAACTGTATTAGTTAATAATTTGTTTTAAAATATAATTACCAAAGGCTTCCAACCCTAGCACTCCGTTTACTTGGTAATTACATAATAGCATCTCAATTATGGTAGGTTGCCAGTTCCTACTTTACTTCCCTAATTAGATGTTTGAGCCAAGAAACCTGGACTAAGGTGCATTGTTGTTCCGTCTTATGCTAACTGATTCTAATTATAAAGGGCCCTAAGAAGAGCCCATTATTATTATTCTATACATTGTTCTTTCCAGAATATATCATCATGATATCTATCAAGATCTATATAAGAAGAAAACTCTTTCACTCCTCTATCAATAAGATCTGATTTAGTATCATTAGTAATAGTAGATGAATGAAAATGATCACCTGCATATAATCCTTCTATGTATAATGTATTATCTACAATACCTATTAGTCTTGTCTTCATAAATGTATCCATAATGCTATATATAATGTGTTAGTTTGTTGATCTTCTGTTTTGTTATTTATGCTTTATTATAGTGTAGAGGTACACACTGCTACTTATTCACACTCCATGAATATATATAATTCTTGAAAGATTATCAGTATTTCAAGCATTTCATTGAAAGAAAGTTAATACGCTCCTCGTAAAAAGTTTATAAAACTGAGAATAATGCAATGAAGCATATTACACATATATATAAGGAGTGAATAAACTATTCATCACTCCTTATTATATACATATGTCTGATGATGTATTATAGATATATATAAATTAACAGGCTTAATAGCCTGCTAATTCATTATAACTAACTGCATCAAGTTGTTTAACAACAACATCATCAACATCACCCAATGCTCTAACTTTAGGAGCAACAAAGTAAAGACCATCATTATCACCACGTAGTACAGTAAAACCTAATAAGTGGTTAATATTAATCTTTCCTGCTCTAACAGGTTCTTCTAATGCGCTTTCTACGCATACAGTGATAGACTTATCAGTAGCAGGATCAATAAAAGTGACCGAAGGTCGCTTATCCTTTCTAACATTAAGGACATATTTTAATCCTTTAAATAAATCTTTTGCAATACCACTTTCAATAGTGCTTGCACTTTCTTTTAAGCCTAACTCTTCTCTTGTTTTTAATACGATTTCCATTTTCTGTTTTTTTATGGATTAATAATTAAGTGTAGGAGGTGTCCCCACTTCCCAAAAATAGGTGGGGTGGTTGGTTGGAATGGGTCTCTATCAGTACATACATAACACCTTTCTAAATTTTGGAAAAAAAAATTTTAAAAAAATTTGGTGGATATAAAATTTATGTTATACCTTTGGGGCGGTGGTTGGGCTTGGTCTTCTATATAGATCTATATAAAAAAGTTTTCATAATATAGCATAGGAATAAAATATTTCTTCTATATATGTATTTTATATATTTTTATTATATATCTTTGTCAGTATTAAAACTAAATTATGATAGTACAAAGACTAAAGAAGAATATATCTACAGATATGGAATTAGCCATCTTATACTACAGTGTATTATCTTCTATAAACACTCTTAAGTTAACAGAGAGAGAAATACAACTCATATCCTTTACAGCTATTAAAGGGAATATTACATATGCTAATGTAAGAGAAGAATTCTGTAAGACATATAATAGTACATCTCCTTCTATTAATAACATCATCAGTAAGCTGAAGAAGGTGGGTATATTTGTTAAGGAGAATGGAAAGGTGAAGGTAAATCCAATCATCTCTATAGATTTCACTAAAGATTTAACGTTAGATATAAAACTAATACATGGAGAAGCCACAATCAATGTCAGTGAAGGAGTGGATAATAAAGAAGATGGCAATCAACATGGTGATATCTGAGAAGATAATTGATGCTGTTGTTACACATCAGTTTGATTCTGCACATGATGCTGTAAACATACATAAGAGTGTTGAGATTTCTGGGTTTGGTAAGTTTTTATTTAACACAAAGAAAGCTATTACACATTATAATAAGTTGTTGGCTATTGAACAAGCGTATAAGAATATGCTTCTAGATGAAAACATTACACCAGCAAAAAGAGATGCTGTTGAATTAAAATTAAAAATAATAGCAACTAGTATATATTCATTAAAACCAAAAACAAATGAAGATAGCGCAAGTGATAGAGGGATGGAAGAATCATCTTCTTCCTGAAGAAAGAAAGAAAGCTTTTATAGAACATGTTAGCAATTCAAGAATGGATATATGTAATGGATGTGAACATGTTTCTACAAAACATAAAACAATAAGACCTGATGTACATTGCACAGAATGTGGATGTACACTCTCTGCAAAAACAAAATGTTTAACATGTGAATGTCCATTGAAGAAATGGCTTCCTGAATCTATACCAGATGAGACTACGTAAAATTCCTTTAGAAAACCTTATTAATTTGTTAGCAGATCTATATGATGGTGGTGCTGATTATATTGATATAACAGCTGAATCAACAGAAACAGATGAACCAGATCAAATGAAGATAACGGTGAAACCTGAATACATCTCTGAAGATCTTGACACTATAAGAAAGATAGAGATAGATTTTACAGATGAGGATGAGGAGGATGATGTAATAGATAACAAAAAGAATACAAACATAAGTCTTTCTGAAGAAGATATAAATGATCTTATATGATGAAACACCCAAACTATTATCGCCAAATACTAAAAGCTTTAGATCGTTTACATAAAGCTCATCCTACATATAATATGGGAAGACATCTTGCCACAGCATTAGATGAATCTAATCTATGGGGCCTAGATGATAGAGAGCTTTTATTTGCTATACAGAAATATGAAATAGAGCTTAATATAGATCATGCCCATACAGATGAGATAGAGGAGATAATAAAAGATGGCATGAATTTGGAGAGAACATTATTTGAAGAGGAGGAAGACTAAAAACAAACACAATGGCAATAAAGAAAACTACATATATTAATACAGAACTTGATTGGGCTGAGGAACAATTATCAAGCTGGAAACAATACGTTGATGCTAATCCCTTACATACATTAGAGGATAGAATCAAATGGAAAGAAACTAAAGCTGGTGGTGCTATGCCTATGGTGATAGCATCTATTGAGGCTCAAGGAAAGTTTGTCCAAGAGACAATGAAAAACTATCTAGCTCTGCTTGAGCAAGTGGAGAAACTTAGAGAGAAAGAAGAAGCAAAGGTGGTGCCTGTTAGAGGTGGTGCTGAGCTTGGAAGTATGGCAGAAGATTTCTTAAAGGGTAGAAAATAATGGAAGGATTACAAAGTATTGATTATAAAGATTGGTTTATAAATCAGAAGAGAGTTCCTCAAAAAGACTCAGATGAATATAGAGCATTCTATGCCTACCATAAACAACTATGTATTGATGGTTGTACAATGGGTGGTGTATATATCAATCCTTTCTTATATTGGCATTTGAACTTCTGGAATACAGAGGTAGATATTATAGATGATAGAGGACGTATATCACAGAAATATGCTAACCCATATCTACGTGATAACGAGTGGATTATTACAAACGAAATAGATAGAGCACATACAGAAAAGAAAGGCCTAGTAATACTAGGTATTAGACGTTTGGCTAAGAGTGTAATTGAGAGTTCCTACATAGGTCATGGTGCAACGTTCGATGAGAACTCCCAGAACATTATTGCAGGACTAAATGCACCAGATATAAAACTAATCACAGATAAGATTGATAAAGGATTAAACTTCTTACCAGAAGCCTGGAGATGGCAGAGGGTAGAAGACAATTGGAAAAACCAAGTTACTTTAGGGATCAAGACAAAAGCAGGAGAGAGAATCCCCTTTTCTCAGATCCTTATTCGTAACTTAGATGGTGGTAATAATGAGGAAGCTATTGCAGGTACAAAACCTAGAAGGCTTATTATTGATGAGATAGGTAAGGGTAATTTCCTTAGAGGATTACAAGCTGCAACACCAGGATTTACAACACCATTTGGTTGGGGATGTTCTCCAATTCTTACAGGTACAGGTGGAGATATGCAAAACTTCATGGATGCAAAGAGTTTAATGTTTGATGTACAGAATTTCAACTTCTTAGAATACAATAGTGCTAAAGATGATCAAAGAATCCATGGACTATTCATCTCCCATAAATATAGAATGGAAGCTAAAGAAGATTCTTCTTTAGGAGCTTATTTGGAACAACCAAAAGAATCAGAGCTACATAATGTAAAGATGTTAGTCTCTAATCAAGAGACAGCAGATAAGATTACAAATGAAAATCTTGAAAGATTAAAGAAAGCTGGTGATAGACTAGCTTATTTAAAAGAGAAGATGTATTACCCACAAGAGGTGGATGATATATTCTTAAATGAAGATACAAATATATTTGATATAGAAGCAGCTAAACGTCAAAAGACTAGGTTATTAAATCAAGAAAGAACAGGAACACCTGTTGTTCTTTATGATGATGGTCAAGGAGTGAAACATGAGTTTACAGATAAACTTCCTATATCAAACTTTCCTTTAAAAAATAGTGATAACAAAGATGCTCCTGTAGTGATATATGAGTTTCCTATTGATAGTCCTCCTTATGGATTATATGTTGCAGGGATTGACCCTTATAGACAGGGTAAGTCTGCTTATAGTGCATCATTAGGATCTGTCTATATATACAAACGTATGCATGCTATTTCAGGAGAGAAGTATCAAGATATGTTTGTAGCTAGCTATTGTGCTAGACCAGATAAGAAAGAAACATGGGAAGAACAAGCTCGTTATCTTATCAAGTATTATAATGCTAGAGCTCTATGTGAGAATGACGAAATCTCGTTCATTGATTATATGATAGCTAAAGGAGATCAACATTATTTAGAAAGACAACCTGAATGGTTAAAAGAAATAGTTCCTAATACAACAGTGCGAAGGGATTATGGAATACATAGATCTTCTGAGAAAATACGAGACTTCTTACATGGATGTCTTAAGAAGTATTCAGAAGAAGCTATACATGTAGAGAAGGATGAAGATGGTAACATCATATCAGAGATAAAAGGAATGTCAAAGATGTTTGATCCTGTTCTACTAGAAGAAATGATTCAGTATAATGAACAAGGTAACTTTGATAGAATCATTGCTGCTGAGCTTGCAATAGCTTTAGCAATGAAACTAGATCCCATTATGGGAAAAATAGGAGGAGAGCAAGATGTAAGAATGAAATCAATGTTCACAAAGAATAAAAAGAAGACACTGTTTACAGAAAGCAGATCAATGTTTAACACACCAAGAAATAAATTATTTACATAATGGCAATAATTAGATATACAAAAGATGCAACTATCAGATACGCTTATCTGAATATATTCCCTGATCAGTTCAAAACAGAGAAAGAAAAGCAAGATGAGAGTTGGATAAAGAATACAATGGATTATTTCTCAAACAAAGCATACGCTGAGTATGTGAAGAACAGAGATACATTCGTTAAAAATTATGATCTTATGAAAGGAATCTTACGTATGGAAGATTTCTATCAAGAACCAGAAGTGAGAAGCTTTACAGATGTACTAACATCTGATTTAGAGCTTCCTGCTTATGTAAAGATGTATTCAATCATCACCACTCCTGTAAATGAGTTAGTAGGAGAGATATCCAAAAGACCTGATACATTTAGAGTGAAAGCTTTTGATGATGATAGTCAAGCTGAAGAACTACAATTTAAAACAGATACATTACAACAATATGTAATAAGTCAAGTTAAACAACAGATTGCTCAAAAAGCAGCATTGCAAGGACAAGAAATTGATGATGATGAATTGCAACAAATGACAATGGAACAAGTTAAAGATCAGCTAGATAGCTATACATCTGTTGCTGAGAAATGGGCTAACCATGTTCTTACATGTCAAAAAGCTGAGTTTAATATAAAAGAAAAATCAGAAGATGCATTTAGAGATATGTTAATATCTGCTAGAGAATTTTATCATATATATGAAGACAACTCAAAACTTGGATTTAATGTTGAAGTGGCTAACCCAAAGAATACTTGGTTTCTCACTACTCCTGATAGAAAGTGGATTTCAGATCCCACAGGAAGAGCTCAAGGTGCTTATGCTGCAGGGACAGTACAAGTTATGGAGCTTTCAGAGATCATTGAAAGCATACCAGATCTTACAAAAGAGGAGATTGACCACTTACGTAGTTCATTACAAGATTATGGATTAATTAATGTTAGAGAATCTAATCTAGGTAATCCAGATGCTATCCCTGGACAAGACTCTGTAATGTATGATACATTTGATCCATTAGTGTTACAAACACGTATGATTATAGAATCAGAAATGAAAGAAAATAACGATGGACTAAAAGACTTCTTAGGGCTAACTAATAACGTTAGTAGCTTTGGTTATAAATATGTAGTGGTTAGAAGTTATTGGATTTCTAAAAGAAAAATAGGAAAACTTATCTATATAGATGATATGGGTAATGAGCAATCAATGCTTGTAGATGAATCATATAAATCAGGAACTATTTCTACACAACAATCATTAGAATGGGGATGGGTTAATGAATGGTATCAAGGAACTAAAATAGGTCCAGATATATATCACATCAAACCATTCAAGCTTCTAAACTATTGTCCTATTATAGGTACAACATATGAGGTGAAGAATACAGAAGCAAAAAGCTTAGTAGATCTTATGAAACCTTTCCAGGTGATATACAATGTATGTATGAACCAATTATACAAACTTCTAGAAAAAGAAGTTGGTAAAGTGCAGCTTATGTCATTACGTCATATACCTATACCTAAAGATGGAGATGCACAAGATGCTCTTGATATATGGGAAATGGAAGCACGTAATAGAGGAGTGGTATTTATTGATGACTCTCCAGAGAATTTGAAAGCTCCTAGTTCATTTAATCAATTTACAGCTCTTGATCTTACACGTACACAGGAGATACAATCTAGATATACATTAGCACAACAAATGAAAGCTGAATGTTGGGAACTTATAGGTATGTCTAAACAACGTATGGGATCTGTATCAGCATCAGAAAGTGCTACAGGTACTAACACTGCTATGCAACAGAGTTATTCTCAAACAGAACCTTTATATGTAGCTCATGAATATGTTCTTGGACAATTTTATCAAGCTATAATAGATGCTGCATTATATGTAGAGAGTGCTAAACCACAATCTACACTTTCATATATTACATCTGAAGGAGAATCTGCATTTGTACAAGTGAATGGATCAGATCTTAAATTCAGAGATTTGAAAGTATTCTTAACTAATAGACCTGAGGATCAACAGATGTTTAATGAACTTAGACAACTTTCTCAAGCTATTATTCAAAATGGTGGCACGCTTTATGATGTAGTAGAATTATACAGTTCTAAATCACAAAGAGAGCTTAAGAAGACATTCAAAGATCTTAGAGATAGACAAGTTGCTCAACAAGAACAACAACAACAGCTTGCTCAACAACAACAACAAGCTCAAGAACAACAAGCTCAAGCTCAACAAGAATTTCTTATTCAACAACATACAGAGCAATTGGCTCATGATGATTACCAAAAAGAACTTGATAGACTATCTAAAGAAAAGATTGCTATTATACAAGCTACAGGATATGGTAAAGTGCAATCAGAAGATGTTAATACAAATGAAGTTCCTGATGTATTAGAAATAAGCAAATTAAATAGCGATCAAGAAAAAGCTACTAAAGACTATGGATTAAAGATGGCAGATATTCAAGCTAAGAATAAACAAGCATCTGATAAAATGTCTATAGAAAAAGAAAAATTACAAGTAGCTAGAGAGAATATGGCAAACGATTTAGCAGTGGCTAAAGAAAATGCCAAGGGTAGAAATAACAAAAAAGGTTAAAAAACTTCTTTTCTTCGGAAGAGAAAAATATATTAATGCTATATTATCTTAAAAAATAGATCACATTGATAGATAACTCTTTGATATTAAAAACTCTTATTATACTTTTACATAAATAAAACCAAACATAAATACAACTACATATGGCTGATAATTTAGAAACTATGGGTAACTTTAGTATCCAAGATACTATGGAAATGGGAATGGGTAACCAAGAACTATTAAATGATTTGTTTTCCCCTGAAACATCTACTTCTAACCCAGAAGATGTTACACCAATCATTAAAGATGCAGAACCTGCTACACCTCCTGCTAAACCAGCAGTACCAAAAGGTAAAGAGGTAACACCAGTTGATGATGATGCTGATGATAAAGAAAAAGGACAATCTTTAATATCAAATTTCTTAGGTGATAACACTGATGATGATGAAGATGAAGATCTTCCTCCAGTATCAAAACCTACAAAACCTGTAACTGATGATAATGATGCAGATGATGCTTCAGAAGAAACACAGTTCACTGCTCTTGCAAATGATCTTTATAAACTAGGTGTATTCACTAATGATGATGATGAAGATCAAGAACCAGTAAACACTGCAGAAGAATTTCTAGAAAGATTTAACAATGAAAAGAAAAAAGGTGCTACTGAATTAGTACAAAACTTTATTTCTCAATTTGGAGAAGATTATCAAGAAGCATTTGATGCCATATTTGTTAAGGGAGTTAATCCTAAGGAGTATTTTGGTACATATAATCAGATAGTTAATTTCGCTGAGATGGATCTTAATAATGAGAACAATCAGATGAAAATAATGAAACAAGCTTTAGCTGATCAAGGATTTGAACCTGAAGATATAGATACAGAAATCGAAAGACTTCAAAACTATGGTGATCTTGAGAGTGTAGCTACAAAACACCACAAGGTGTTAGTTAAAAAAGAAGCAGCCAAACTGCAACAACTAGAACAGAAATCTGAAGCTGAGTTAATACAAAAAGCTCAAATCAGAAATCAATACATAGATAATGTACAAACCATCTTACAAGAGAAGGTAAAAGCAAAAGATTTTGATGGTATTCCTATCAATCCAAAATTAGCAACAGAACTACAAGACTTCTTATTAGTTGACAAGTGGAAAACTCCTACAGGAGAAACACTAACAGACTTTGATCGTGCTATTCTAGATATGAAAAGACCAGAGAACCATGCAATGAAAGTTAAACTAGGACTTCTTATGAAAATGTTAGAAAAAGATCCTACATTATCAACTATACAAAGAACAGGTGTGACTAAACAGTCTAACCAATTATTTGGAGAAGTTGCAAGACAAGTAACTAAAGTTAAAACTTCAAGTGCTAGTGGTTCAGGAGCTAAATCTAATTCATGGTTTCAATAACAAAAAATAATTAATAATTAATAAAAACGAATAACAATGGCAATTCAAACAATCCCTGGGTTAACAGGTTTTACTTACGCTAGAGTAGCTTCTATGGATAAGCGTGCAGTAGGTAAACTTACAGACTCCAATCACTTAGAGAGTTTTCACTCTACTGAGCCTGCAGATTATGACAAGAAAATCATTTCTTTATATACTCAGAGCTCATTGTACAGTAATGACTTTTTGGACATGATCAACAAAAGCACACCTTATTACATTGATAATAATAGTGATGCATGGAAATGGCAAATAGCTGTTCCTTACAAATTCCCAAAAATCATTGACATTCCTGCTTCCACTCAAGATTTAATTGCAGCTGGTAAAACAGGTATTGATGGTCAAGAATTTTCTTTAGTATTAGATACTAATGAGTTTTCTAAAAATGCAATCGTATCTGTAGGTACTCGTCAATACGGACCTAGATTCTATGTAATCAAAGATCCAGTGCCTTGGAACATGGGTTACTTGTATTCATTTACATTAGTAACTGATAACCCAACAATTGATTTTGTTAATCCTATCTTCTTACAATATGGTGTTGAACTAGAATTAGTTGATGCTGCTATTGGTGAGTTTGATCAAGACTTATTAGGTCTTCCAAGATTAGGTGAGCAAATCACAATGTTCGAATCTTTAGGTTCTGCATATGGTTATGAGCACAAAATCACTGAATGGGCTGATGATAAAATGATGAGAGATTCTTCTGGTAAACCATTAGACATCTTAGTATATGCTCCACAAAGAAGAAACCAATTACCTTTAACTCGTAATGATGTTAAATGGGAACCGTTCATTGAATTCTGGATGCGTAAATCAATGTTAGAATTGAAAGTTAAACGTATGATTTGGGCTAAACCAGGTACAGTTAAAACTAATGGTTCTAAACAAGAATTGAAACGTACATCTGCAGGTGTATACCACAGAATGCGTAACAATGGAAACTTGGTACAATATAACAGAGGTGAATTCTCTGCTAACTTAATCCGTTCAGTATTTGGAGATTTATTCTACAGAAGAGTGGATGTGAAAGATAGAAGTGTTAAAATGTATACTAATGAGGCTGGTTTTGACGTGTTCCAACAAGCTTTGAAAAATGATGCATTAAACTCTGGATTAACTTTCATGGCTGATTCTGGAAACAGATATATGCAAGGTGAAGGACAACATATCACTTACAACTTTGCATTTGATGCAATGGTTACACGTGAGACTGGTAGAGTTGAATTGATTCACTTAAAAGAATTAGATTTACCACAAACTAACTTAGAGTTTGGACAAAACAAAAAATCTACTCCAGTATTTATGGTGTTTGATGTTTCTCCAATGTCTGATGGTTCAATGGTGAATAACATTAGAGAAGTGAGAATGAAAGGTGCTCCTTCTATGACATGGGGTTATATTGATGGTACTCGTCACCACTTAGGTTTTGCTAAGTCTCAAGGTATGAGTTCAGCTAACAAATTCCCAGGATACGAAATCTGGATGAAAGACAGATGTGATGTATTCATTGAAGATTTATCAAGAACTGTGTTGATCGAGGAAATCCCACAATTCTAATAATAAAATTCGAGAAAAATCCCCTCACCTCCTCTCCCTCCTAGAGGGGATGATTCTCAACCCCAGAGTGATGAATACTAGACTTCATGTCTGTATTGCATTCCATTCAATTGGAACACTCTACTAAAATAAACCAAATTATTAAATTAACTACATATGGGTAAGACAGGTAAAATCTCTACGATAAAACGTGAGTACAACAATTCACAACTTCAAACAATGGATAGTGGATTATCGCAAAAAGGTATGACAAGAATTCCTGGTACAGGAGTTTTTAAATATCCTTACAAAGAATTAGATGGTAAGTATAGAACAGGATTAGATCCAGATGCTACTTACATTAAACGTATTCAAGATCCACTTGAAAAAGAATTGGAAATTGAAAGAGTGACTAATCTTAAAAAAAGACTTGAAGATGAAATTGGTGATATTGATCTTGGTCCACGTTCTAAATTTTGGAACTATGGATTATCAACTTCAACAGATGACCAAACACACGTACAAGCAGTAAAGTTATTAGATGGTGATAATTATTTTGATCTATCAGTTCCTTTCCAAGAGATAGCCTTTTCATGGTTGAGAGTACATCCAACAATTGCATCTTCTTACCAATCTTGGGAAAGAGGAGAATATCCAGCAGATACACAATTTTATGTTGTTGATGATGAGATAGAGAATGCAGTGATCTTCAAGAAAAAACAATTGATCAATAAAGCAATTGTTAAGTTTGATAGTATGACTCCTGAGAAGAAACGTAAAGTTGCAAGACTTTTAGGACTTCCAGTTTCAGAAGATTCAAAAGAAGAAGTGGTATACAACTTAGTAGATAATGTATTGAAACAAACAGAATTCAAGAATGGTAAATATTCAGGATTGAATCCAGTTGAAGTTTTTAATAGATTTGCTGATATGAAAGAAGCCTTACTCCATATTAAAGATTTAGTAAAACAAGCTGTAGCACATTCAGTTTATAGAATCAAACCTAACGGTAAGGTTTATGAAGGTGAGTTTGAAATAGCTAAAGATGAAGATGATTTAATTAAATTCCTTGCAGATGATGATAACCAAGATGAGTTATTGACATTAGAAGGTAAATTAAAAACTAAAAAACTAGCTTCTATATAATGGATGAAGATATATTAAAAAATCATTTTGAAGAGCAAGGATTAGTTTCTTTAGAAGATATAGATAAATTAGTAAAACCTTTAACTAAAATTAATAATGTATCATTTGACGAAGATGGTAAATTTATAGATGATACATTAATAGATTTTTTAAAAGAATAATAATATGATACCAGTAGATAGTTTATTATATAAGATCGATCAGAAACTAAATAAACTATCAACTAATGCACATCAACAAATTCAATTAGAAGATAAAATCTTAGCTCTTAATGAAGCTCAGATCAAGTTGATAAAACAAAAAGTTGATGGTCTTAGTGTTGCTAGTGGATTAGGACTTGATTCATTTAAAAAACGTTATGAAGACCTACAAAGTCTTGTAATGAATTATAATCATCAACCTTTAGAATTATTCTTAAAAGATGCTGATCTAAACCAATGGGCTGCTAATGTCCATCTACTTGAGCCAAGATATATGTTCTATGTAGATAGTTATGTTCTAGCAGACAAAGGAAGATGTAAAGATAGAAAGATTTGGATCAATCGAGATCTTGCTAAACATGGTGATCTTCAGTTCATATTAAACAACGATCATTATAAACCTTCATTTGAATACCAAGAAACATTTAACTTCTTAGCATCAGATGAAATCAGTATATTCACAGATGGTACATTTACCCCTAAGAATATACAGATAATGTACATGAGATATCCAGTGTACATAAATAAAACAGGATATATCATGTTAGATGGAACTCCATCATATGATGCTGATTGTGAACTTGAAACATATCTAGAAGATGAACTTTTAGATTTGACAGTTCAAAACTTAGCAATGTATACTGAAAATGCTGCAGCAGTACAAAGTGCTCAGTTCAGAATACAAACAAACGAATAAACTATTAACTTAATAAATAAACAAAATGGCTGATTTTTCATTAACCACGTTATTCGTGGTTCCAGTAGGGCAAGCTTCTGTCCCTAGCTCTGGCTCAACACAAAACCTTGCTAAAGGTGATGTGGGAATCTTTAAAAGCGATTATTCTGTAGCTACTGCTTCAAATATTGCTGCTTCTCCTTACTTCTATGTGGCGCAAGGTAGAATAAATACGTATCTTCAAGGATCTAAAAGATCTGACAAGATTTCAGGAAATGGTCCAACGCAAACTTTTTCATTAACAGGTAATCCTCAAACTATTAATGTAGCTCCTTCTCCTGGTAAAAGTAATGTGACAGAATGGTACAAAGTATCTGGATGTCCAACTGCTGCTAATCAAATTACAGATGTAACTAATTTCACTGTACAATGTGGAGAAAGTATCACGTTAACTTTACGTGCTCACTCTTCTTACATTGATACATTGTATTTCAATGGATTTACACGTTCAGTAACTATACAAGCTCCTTGTTGTAACTGTGCAGATAATCCATGTGATGATGTAAGTGATAACACTATCATTGACTTATTGATTGCTAAATTAAGACAAGCTGCTCCAGGTAACAACCCTGATAACATTAGCTTCAACACATTCTTTACATTTGAAAATGTAGGTGGTACAATTTTACGTATTACAGGAAAACCATTAACTAAATATGGTCAACCTTGTGATATTGCAGCGTTCCCATTTGAATATGATAGAATGTCTTTCAGAACTTTTGTATATGCTGGTCCTGCTACCACTGCTGACTTTATTGTTGCTGATGCTTGTAACTTTGTTGCTCAACCTATCATCACTCAACGTGCTTCTTATGCTACTGGTACATCTGCAGAAATTGCTCAATTAGAGAAAAACTTCTACAGCTACCAAGCTGGTTACTTGAAACATTTATATAGAATGAATGGATATAACGAGAACTTTGAGTCTTGGGTATCTGATGGTGCTATCTATAACACATTCTATATCAGATTTAATGAGTACAACAGATCTGAGTACCAATGGGGTGATTACATCATGGAAGATTCTACAGTGATTCTTGCTATTCCTCAAGGTGGTTATGATCTTACTGCTGGATTTGAAGCAATTTTAGTAGCTGCATTAGGTGCTGTAGTAGATCAAGGTATTCCTTGTATTACAACTACAACAACTACTTCTACTGCTGCTCCATCAACTACAACTACTACTTCTACAAATATTCCTTAAGAATAAACAGTAGATAAATATTAATAACCTATGCCAGGGGAAAGAGGATAAATCTCATATTCCTCTGGCATAATTATTTAAAACAAACATGGCAAACTTACAATTAGATATACTAGTAGTACCTACCTACGATGTTAATACTCTTGGTGTTGCAGATGCTTCTGTATATCCTACTAATCCTCCAGTGGTCTCTGCACCTACTATTGAGATTGAAATACCAGGATTCGGAACTAAAATATTACCATTCGTTCCTAACCAACTAAATGTATTTACATCTTCTAATTTAGGAATTACAGATCCTGGTTGTAATCAACCACTCCCTGATGGAGTGTATAGATTAAGATATTCTGTTGCTCCCTCATATCTATATTATGTAGAGAAAACAATATTACGTGTTGATAGACTTCAAGAGAAGTTTGACAATGCGTTTTTACAATTAAATATGATGGAGTGTGACAGAGCACTTAAAACACAATCTAGTGTACAATTAAATACAATTAACTTCTTTATACAAGGAGCTATTGCAGCAGCTAATAACTGTGCAGAATATGAGTCTAATACATTATATGCTCAAGCAGATAATATGTTAGATGGTTTCTTAAGATCTAACTGTGGTTGTTCAGGTAACAACTACCTAATAAACTTTTATTAATTATGGCACAATGTTCAGGTTGCGGAGCTAATGTAGGGTGTGGATGTCAACTAACCAATGGGTTATGTGGACACTGTGCATCTAAAGTGAATAAATAAAAAATAGATATTATGTTATCACCAAGATTAACTAATTGTCCAGAATGTGCTAACATTCCTTCTTTACTTAAAAAAATAGATTGCAAGTTAGCAGAGCTTGGTAATAATTTGTACAACAATATTTCATATATGTTGAACAAACCTGTTCCTGCTGATGACATTCTTCAGTTGATAGGATATAGAAGAATATTACAATATAAATATATAAACCCAAATTATGCTGGTATATATACAGTAAACATGATTGCTAGTAGAGTGATACGTCTTACAGTGGGATGTGTTAGTAGATGTAATACACCACCACCTTGTATAGAGGTTCCATGTAATGTTACAATAGTTCCTAACCCTACCACTAGTACAACAACAACAGTTTAAACCTTTTAAAATAAATAATATGTCAAATTGCTCAAATTGTTATAACGGATGTACAGAGATTGTTTCTGATAAATGCGTTAGATATACAGGTATAGATGTTCCTGAATTAGGAATACAAACAGGTGATTCTTTATCATTTGTAGAACAAGCTTTAATTACATTTCTAACATCTACAATAAATGGTACAGGGATAAAACCAATTATAGATGATACTATTATTTGTAATCTTGTAAAAAAATATTTATTAAATTGTGGAGATCTTACATTAAATAATATATTATCAGCTATTATAAAAGCTACTTGTGATCTTCAAGTACAAATAGATACAATTAATACTACACTCAATATATTAAATGCTGATTATACAATAGGATGTTTAACAGGTGTTACAGCATCTTCAGATACACATGCTATTGTACAAGCTGTTATAACTAAATTATGTTTAGTAGATGCTAATTTAACAGCATTAGCTGTTGACCTATCTACAAACTATTCAAGTAATGGAACTGAATTAGATGCTTATATTGCTAACTATTTAGCTACACATACATCTAATGCTAATTTAATTAGTAATAGAATGGTTCCTTATTCAGTGGTTCCATATTTTGGACCATTAAGTAATTTTTCTAGTACAGGAGTAGGAATTGGTAATTGGGATAGAATATTCTTATGTAATGGATTTAATGGAACTCCTGATGTAAGAGGTAGAGTTCTTGTAGGTGTTACAGCTGTTCCTGGTGGAGGAGCATATCCTGCTCAAACTGATCCAGCTCTTGGTAATCCTGCTTATACATTGAATGTACCATTAGGTGCAAATGGTATTACATTATCATTAGGACAAATGCCTCAACATTCTCATCCTAATACTACAGCTACCACTGCTATATCTCCTAATCCTCATACACATGTTATATCTCCTCAAGTACCATTTTCAAATAGTCAAACTACTGCTTCAGGTACTGGATCAACAGGAGCAACTGTTCCTGTGCTTCATACATTAACTTCTTCAGATGTTACATTAACAGCAGCAACAACAGTAACAGTAGCAAATCAAGGAGCATCAGAATCACATGCAAACTTTCAACCTGGAATAGGTTCTTATTATATTATGTACATACCAGCACCTTAATAAATCAATAAAATGTCATATCCTTATTTACCAGTTAGTCCTTGCTGCACAGATGTAGTTTTAAATAGTCCTTGTGGATGTAGTTCTACAATCACTAATAGTGGTTGTGGAAGTAATGATCCATGTTCTACACACACTATCTTATCTAGTAATATTATCTATGATGGCCCTGTATTACCTTGTATTATAGCTGAACCATGTGATACACTTAATGTTATATTACAGAAGATAGATCAGATTATATGTAATCTATTATCACAAATAAATACATTAAATATTCAAGTTAGTAACATCACTACACAAATAATAAATATTGAAGGTGATTTAATTAATATAAATAACCAATTAGTTCAATGTTGTAATGCTACAACAACAACTACCACTACAATGAGAAATCGTTGTGAAAGCTTCTCATTAACTAATACAGGATCTACACCAGTAGCTATAACTATTACTGATTGTGTTACAGGTGTACCATCTGCTATTGTATTATTACCAGGAGATACAAATATTTGTGTTATAACAGATAGTCCTCTAACTGTTCCAGGTACAGTGATTGTAACACCATTTGGTCCTTGTGGCACTACAACAACAACATCAACTAGTAGCTCAACCACTACATCTACAACAACAGAAGCATTATATCCATGTGAATGTTTAACATTTAACAATAGAGATGTTGATAGTCATATCATAACTTATATAGATTGTAACAACGATCCTAGTGGTCCTATAAAAATTTATGACAAAGAAGTTATAAGAGTTTGTGGATCTGAAGGATTTGCTAGTGATCCACTTGTATTAATTACAGTGGGAGTAGATTGTAGAGTTGGACATTGTGATCCAGTAACAACATCTACTACAACTAGTTCTAGCAGTACATCAACAACAACATCTAGTTCAACTAGTACATCAACATCTACATCATCAACATCTACAACTACTACATCAACTACATGTAATCCTGCCACTCCTCATCCATTTACTGGTACAGTGGTGAATGGTACAAACACTATTCCTGATTCAGGAAGTTTCTTAGTTGATGCATGTGATGCTGCTGCTTGTTTACAAGCTAACACTTGTACAATAACATCATCTTATATAGTTCATTGGAATCAACTATATCCAGGAATAGGTGATGTAGCTTATCTAGGATCTACTGGATGTGCACTAAAAGGACTTAATGGATACTACCAAATTGATTACGATGGTATATGGGTTGTAGTTCAAATTATAAATAGTGTAATAGTAGATTTTCCTAGTTGTATAACTACTACAACTACTACTACCACTGCAGCTTGTGCTAATTATAGTTTAACAGGAGGAATTGGAGGTGGTACATGGACAGGAATTGCATGTAGTACTGGATTACCAACAGGTGGATCTATTCCAGGAGGTGATACACAATTTACAGGATGTCTAATTGCTTCATCATTAACTATTAATAACTTAACATTTAAAGGTGACACAACTTGTTAATCATTATATAAATATAAAACATGGCTAATTGTCCTCAAATAAATAATACAACAATAATAGGAACGAGTGCTATTGGATATGATAGCACTCCACTTCCTTGTACAGGTGTACAACCATGTGATGGATTAAATGATATTCTTGTTAAATTTGATAACATTATATGTAATGTAACAAATGATGTAAATATTCTTACAGAAGAAATAACAAACATCACTGAAGATTTAATGATTATAGGAGAAGATGTAATCAATACTCAAAATCAAATAGATATATGTTGTCCTATATGTGATTTCACAGGAACTGCTAATCAGCTTCCATAATAAAAACCAATAATTAAATTTAAAACTAATGACAGTATTAATAACATTAACTATAGCTGGATCTGATACAGGTCCTTTTAGTCTTTTTTCAAATCTTGATGCATATACATCAGCATTCGAATCAGGAGTTTCTAAAGCATCTTTACTTGCAGGATATCCTTCTGCACTTGTTCCTGATTATACAACAGTTGTTAGACTTAGATCAACAGGAGATTGTACTAATTTTATTGACATACCTTTATACACTTCTCCAACTACCACTAGTACTAGTAGTACAACAACTACAACCACTACTATTTTTGGTACTTGTTATCAATTTCTAAGTGATCCTTACACCACTACATTTACAGCAAGTTATGTAGATTGTAATGGTATATCACAAACAGTTAATAATACATGTTTTAGTCCATCTTGTACATATTCTCTTTGTGCATTAATTGTAGGAACTAGTAGTGTACCTATGAATATTATAGGAGTTTGTACAACCACTACATCTACCACTAGTTCACCTTTATAAATAATAAAACTATGATAGCATTAATAACATTAAGTATACCAACTGGTGGAGATGCAGGACCTTTCAATTTATATTCAAATATAGATGGGTATGTAGCACCATTTGCAACAAATATATCTGCAACAGTTTTACAAGCTGGTTATACATCAAATGTAGTTCCTAATGGAACAACTATTATTAGGGTTAAATCTATAGGATGGTGTACAAATTATATTGATATAACAGTTAATTTAGTAACTACTACAACTACTAGTTCTAGTACTTCTACAAGTACTTCTACAAGTACATCAACATCTACTAGCACAAGTACATCAACTTCTACTAGTACATCAACAAGTACATCAACAAGTACAAGTAGTACATCAACTAGCACAACTTCTACTTCTAGTAGTACAACTACTACTACAACAACAGAAGTACCTCCACTTACTGGATGTTACACTGTAAACTTTGATGCTCTTTCTCCTGGATGTTCAGGTTATCCTGGTCATTGTGTAGGACAATATACAGCTTGTGATGGAACAGATCAATTTATATCAGTTCCTATAGCTGGTCCTGGAACACAAGTTTGTGCATTAATAGATTTAGGTATAGAACCTATATTTACTTGTGGAGCAGGAGTTGTAACAATACTTACACCTTGTGTACAAGAAGGTCGTATTTCATCAACATCTAATTCAAGTGATGCTTGTTCATTATCATTAACACTTCCTTGTTGGATAACTGGTACAGGAGATGTTAATGCTAGTGATGTTGTATATACTGATGCTGCAATGACTACACCATTTGTAGGAGATGGAAGATATTATCATATTAAAATACTTTCATATTCAACTAGTTATAGTGGTAAGGTTAATAGTTTAGGAGTAATACAAAGTACAGGATATACTTTATGTCCTTAATAATAATAAAAAAATTATAGTTTGTTGGTTTTCTATATTTTCTCCTAGTGGCAATTTGTCTCTAGGAGTTTTTGTTTCTAACTAATTTAGTTATAAATAATTAACTCTCTAACTAAAATTATTTGGATTATATAAAAACTATTGTTTATCTTTACGATATTTTTTAACTAATATAAATACATATGTCTGAAAATCAAAGTTTATTGTACAGATTAGAAGAGTTGTTAACGCAGAAGAAAAGTAAAAAATTCTATGCTGAGAAATTAGGAATAAGTGAATACGAAGTGAATGAGCTCATGAAAGAGCTTAGAGAAAAAGATAGTGAACCTGTAACAAATTATACAGGAGAACGTAAAGTGAATGTTGAAAAAGGTACAATAGAAAGTACAATTATATCAGACTTTGAACCTAAAGATGATATTGAATTAGCTAAGCTACATAAGATAAATTTAGATAAATACATCATAACCAACTATTGGTCTAAGATGTTACCAAGTGGGAAGTTTACTTCTTCAATCTTTTCAAAACTAAAACAAGCAAAAGATTATTCTCCTGAAGACTTTGCTAAGTTTTTACAAAACTACAAACCAAACAATATAACAGTTGATAAGGTACCAAACTTTAAAGATGTTGTAAATGTAGAAATCTCTATAGCTGATTACCATTTAGCTAAGAAAACAATAGATGGTGATAACAGTCCACAAGCAAGAGCTCAAAGATATTTTGATGTGGCCCAATCTTTGATTAACAAAGTGGTATCTAATTATCATATAGATACTGTAGTGTTACCTATATCAAATGATTTCTTTCATACTGATAACTATCAACACCAAACTACAAATGGTACACCACAAGATACTATAATGGATTATTCAGAAGAATATGAATTAGGTTTTGATATTTTAGTTAAGACTATTAATATGTTAAGACAATATTCAAGTCAAGTGGTGGTAGTGTTAGTACAAGGTAATCATGATAGAACTAAATCTTTTTATTTAGCACATGCATTAGATATATTCTTTAAAGAAGCTATGGATGTAGAGTTTATAAGAGAGCATAGTGTTATTAAAGGATTGACATTAGGAAATACATTTATTGGTTGGCATCATGGTAATTGTAAGTTAGAAGATCTTCCATTATTATTTGCAACACATCCTCAGTATAGTCAAGCATTTGGTAATGCTAAATATAGAGAAGTACATACAGGAGATAAACATCACTATATGGCTAAAGAAGTGAAGGGAGTAAGAATACAACAAATGCCTAGTCTTTCAGGAACTGATAGATGGCACTTAGATAACAATTTTGTACATTCAGTTAGAGCTGCCCTAGCATTAGTATATGATATGGAGCTTGGTAAAATAGCTGAATTTGAAACAAGAATATAATTATGGCAACATTAAGAAAACTAGTATCAGATGTTAGAAGTGTCCACAAGATACTTTCTACAGATGCTCTTATTACAGATAGAGCAATTGCTTCTGAAATAAGAAACAACTCTTTATTACTTATAAAGAGAGAAACCAATCTAAGAAAACTTTGGGCTACTGATACATTATTCACTACCATTCCTTGTTTAGAAATGGTAGAAGTACCTATTTCTGAATGTTGCAACTATGTAGATGAGTGTAGTATTGCAAGAACTAAGTTTAAACTCCCACGTATATCAGAAGGTAATTACCAATATGTAATACAAGGAGTTTATTCTATTAATGCATTAAGTGGTAGAGGAAAGAAACTAAAAGAAATCACTGTCAATAGATATATCAATCTTTTAAAACTTCCTATAATTAAAAATGAAGAATATTATTGGTTAACTAATGAATATCTATATGTAAATAATCCATTGCTTAAATCAATTAGATTAGTTGCATTTTTTGAAGAAGATGTAGATAATGAAATCTTATATCCAGAATGTGGATGTGGAAGTCCAGATTATACAAATGAACAATTATGTATGAACCCATTAGATAAAGAGTTTCCTCTTCCTGGATATCTAGAACAACAAGTCTTAGAGTTAACATCTAATAAACTATTACAGACATATTTTAATTTAAAAACAGATCAAACAGAAGAAGGAATAGATGGTCAAGCTCAAAATTCAAAGCCAACTAATTAATGAGAACAAAGATTGATTGGAGAAGTTCTAGCAAGGACAGTTATAACAATTTCTGTAAAAAACATTTATCTATTAAACTTACATATGATGAATGGAGAAATATCTTATACACATACAATGAATCTTTTAAAGAATATATATTAGAGACAGGTGAAAAAGCAAAACTACCTTTTGGATTTGGAGAGTTCTCAATTAATAAAAAGAAAAGAAGAAAACTAAAAAACAATGTAGATGGTAAAGAGTTTGTTAATTTACCAATAGATTGGCAAAAAACTAAAGAGAAGGGAAAGGTGATATACAACTTCAATTACCATACAGAAGGATTCTTTTTTGGTTGGATGTGGTTTAAGAACACAGCAAGATTTAAACATTCTGATCTTTGGTATTTCAAACCTTCTAGACTTACATCAAGATTATTATCACATTACTTAAAGACCAACGACAAGTATCAATACATCTATAATGAGTGGAAAAAATAATGAACTATGTCATACTACTATAAATATAATTTCGTATCCCCAGAGCCTGTCTATTCAACAATCAAAGAAGAACTTAAGAGTTATTTCGATACTGGTGCAATAGATGATCTTTTATTTCCTACTTATTTAGATAAAGCTCTAAAGAAGTTAGGAAGAACTACATTTGTTATAAGTGAAGAAATCTTGTATATAGAAGATTTTCAAGCTAGACTTCCTGATAACTTCTATGCTGTAAGAGAAGCTTGGATGTGTACAGCAGTGGATGGTTTTCCATATCAAGATGCTAACTCATTCTATTCTCAAGCAGCTAGTGCAACCACTATACAAATTGCTCCATTAACTATTGGAGGTACACCTTGTAATAGACCTGGTTGTCAAGTTCCACAATGTGATGGTACATGTATGCCAGAATTAGTACAAGCTGTTTATAAAACAAATAATAGTACAGCTAGACAATTTACTCATGAGTATTTACTTAGACCTGGAAATATATCTGCAAGACAAAACTGTGGTGTAGACTATACAAACAATTGGGAAATGTATGCTCAAGCTCCTCCTATTCATGAATTCACTCCTGGAGCTGCTAGCTATGATAGTTTTGATATTAGAGATAATAAGTTTGTTACAAATTTCAGAAATGGAACAGTTCATTTATTATTCTATTCTACAGAGTATGATGAAATAGGAAATCAATTGATTCCTGATAACTATCGTATAAGAGAATATGTAGAAGCATTCATTAAGTTTAAAGTGTTTGAAATGCTTACTAACCAAACTAACGATGAAACTTTTAATCAGTTACAACAGAAACTTGTATATCATAAACAGGCATATGAAGAAGCATTCATTATGGCTGATATAGAAATTAAAAAACAAACTCCTTGGGAGAAACAAAGAAGAATCAAGAACGATCTTAATAGATTTAATATGTATGAACTTCCTAACCGTACTAATAGATATGGGAGAAGACGTAATAACTAATATATATCATGGCTGAAGATCAAAAATCAGGAAGTAATATAAATCAAAATCCAAGTTCTGGAACTACTGGATTAAATTTAGATAGTTCTATTAATCAAGTTAAACCAGGATCATTAACATATGCTTTAAATGCAGCTGTTGAGAATTTTGATGGTAACATTGTGAATTATCAAAATGAATTAGGAAATGATCTATGTGTCACTTTCCCAAAATCTTATTTACTAATTGGTACCCATTTTATTAACGAAAAAAATAAACATATATTCTTTCTTCATAATCCAGTAAATGGTGACTCAGAGATAGGATATATGGAAAACAATGATTGTATATATCATACATTAGTTAATGCTCCATGTTTAAATTTCAATCTTAATAATCCAATACATAAAGTGGTGCATAAAATAACCAATTGCACTATAGAAATATATTGGACAGATGGATTTAATGTAAGAAGATATCTAGATTTAAATAATATTCCTTATTTAATACAACCTAATGCAAATCTTTGTAATCCTGCATATACAAATCAATTAGATTGTAATCAAATTAAAATACAACCAAACTTTTCTATTCCTCAACTTACTATTTCTAAAATTAGAAATGGAGGAGAACTTATATCAGGAACATATCAGTTTGCTATACAATATTGTGATGCTGTAGGTAATGGTTATACATCATACTATTCTGTTACAAATCCTACACCTATAATGGATGAACAGCAAACAACAGTTAATTTTAACACTAGTGTTAATAAATCTATTGTTGTAGATATATCAGATATTGATATTACAGGACAATATCAATACTATAACTTAGCTGTAATTAAAACAATTAATAATGCTACAGCTGTTGATCTAGTAGGTACATATTTTATAGAGCAATCTACAAATCAAGTTACATATACTGGAAGTGATCAATCTCCTATAAAACTATCTATCCAAGATATATTTGAGAAGTTTCCTTATTACGAAATAGCACAAGATATTACAGCTGTACAAGATATTCTTGTATGGGATAATCTTACATCTATTAATAGAATTAACTATCAATCAATAGCTAATCAAATAACTGTTGGATGGGAGACATATAGAATTCCTGCTAGCGAAAACTATGCTGATGAATTAAATGCTACAAACTTACGTGGGTATCTACGTGATGAGGTGTATGCATTTGAAATTGTATTCTTATTAAAGAATGGAAAACAAACAGATGGTTTTCACATTCCTGGAAGAGTACAAAACTGGAATGAATGGTCTCAACCAAATATACCAATTACAAGTGCAGATTTTATAGGTGATCCTGAAACAGGTACAAACTATAGTCCTTATTGGAAAATATATAATACAGCTTCTGTAACTGGATTTGTTCCAGGATATTCTGTAGATGCTAATTATAAAGGACCATGGCAATATGGTGAAATGGCTTTTTGGCAGTCAGAAGAAAAATATCCTTGTAATGTAGATGTATGGGGTGATCTTGCTGATCAATATATTAGACATCACAAGTTTCCTGATGTATTAATTTCTCCTATAAATGAATCTAAAATATTTGCAAGTTCTACATCAATGGTGATGGGGAATGATGCTGTGTTTCCTATTGGTCTTAGAATAGATCCAATACAGATTTCATATCTTGTTTATAATTCTAATTTAACTGCTGATGAGAAAAGTGAGATAGCAGGATTTAAAATAGTCAGAGGTAATAGAGGTACACATAAATCTATTGTAGCTAAAGGAATTCTTCGTAATGTTAACTCTTATGAAAGAGAAGGACAATATTATTACTATCCAAACTATCCATATAATGAAGTGGTAGGAAATGATCCATTTGTAAATTCAGTAAATAATGCTTGGACTGAAATATGTGAGCCATGGAACATTGATATATTTCAATTTAATCTACCTAATACAGGTACTCCTACATATGTAGAGATTGAATATACCAATTGTAATAATAATAAAACAGATACAATAAAATATACTACACTAGGTAGACAAATATTATGTTCTATCACTAGACCTATTCCACAAGGAACTGGTTCATTCAATAGAATGACTACTAATAGAGCAGGAAGAGAAACACCTACTCCTGGAACAATATTAAATATAGGACCATCAAATTATGATGTATGGGAAGTTGGTGTTGGTAAAACTAGTCTTGGAACTGGAAAAGCTGGATATGAAGTGCAATGGACAGATCCAGTAGCAGGACTTCAACATGAATGGGTACCTGGAGGAATTTTTGGTGGAGGAACTTACCAATTAAATACTTTAGTAGATGGACGTCCTGTAAATATATCAACTGGTTCTGCTGCTAATAATGAAGAGTTTGGTCGTATAGAACAAGTAAGATCAACTGCATGTAAAACAGAAACTCCTCAACCTGACATATCTTCTAAACCAGATCTAGCATATAGACAAGTATTTAATTCTCCTGAAACATCATTTGGTCAACCATTCTTAGGTAATGTATTAAAACTTGAGAATGTAATGTTTGGTAAAGGACTTGGTCACTTTGTAGAAGTGAGAGGTAATGCTAAATATAAATTACTTACTTATGAAGCTCAATATGATGCTCTTAGTAGTTCACAAGCTATAGCATCATATGGAGCACAATTTAATGCAGGTGCAATGTTCACTGTATACCAATCCTATTTAACTATTTATATTAATGGTATTACAAGAAGAAACTATGCTTATTCATATAACTCAATAGCTGATTATAATTATAATGTAGGTGTAGGTAATAACATCACTGTAGGAACTGTACAAGGTATTAAACAAAGAATGCTTGATATAGCTAGATATTTAATTCCTGGTGTTGAATCAGTTGGTGATACAATTAATGTACCAGGAGTTGGTGTAAGAAATGCTCCTATCAATAATTATAGAAGAGAATCTTCTGTTTATTTAAAAACAATGGATGTTGGAGTGGATGGTGTTACACCAGTTGCACCATTACCATTACCAAGCAATAGTCCTAGTATGATTATAGGAGGAAAGTCTATTGTTACAGAAAAATCTAGATTAACAATTGGAAGTAGTAATGCATGTGCAAGTCCTGCAAAAGAACAAGCCATTAGTGTTGTTTCTTATTATGCTTCATTAAAAAATATAATCCCAAATCAATGGGGACAAATATATACATACACTACAGTAGATACAGGATATCAATCAGTTATTAACCCTACAAAATCAGGACATGATGTAGTGTTTGGTGGAGATACATTTGTATCTAGATTTACATTTAAAACAAAACTACCATTCTTTATAGATAATAGAGTTAATGCTCCTGATGATAGTGATATCTTCTATGATGAGATTGGTAATATTGCCTATCCAATATATTGGCATTCTTCTAGATCTATATTAAAAGATTATGGTTATGCCCCTGATGGAGCTTTATCAAATGTTATTTCATACAAAGCACATCATTTTGATTGTCCTAATAAACAAGATCCTGGACCAAATAGAACTTATTATAATGGATACTTTTATTTGTTTGCATATGGAATTCCTAATTTCTATTGTGAGAGTTCTTATAATACAGATCTAAGACAAGCATTCAATAATAGAGAAGGTGATTTCTGGCCACATATTAGTTCTTCTATTCCTGATGATTGGGTACAAGAAAACTATGTATCTATAGCATTTGATAATACGTACAACTATAATATAACATATTCAAAACAGAATAAAGAAAATGTATTTACACATTTACCAGCTGATTGGAAAAAAGACTTCTGTTTTACATATTATCCATTTAGAACAATCTATTCAGATTCTCAGAATATAGATGCTGATAATAGAATAAATAGTTGGTTAACTTATAGATCAACTTCTTATTTTGATTTCCCTCAAAACTATGGAAACCTTATATCATTAGATGGTATTCAAAATAAAGCTATTTTAGCTAGGTTTGAGAATAAGTCTTTATTATATAATACATTACTTACAATTGATACAAGTAATCCACAAGCTGCTTATATGGGTAATCCTTCTTTATTTAGAAGTTCTCCTCCAATAGATTTTGCTGAAACAGATCTTGGATATGTAGGAAGTCAGAATAAGTTCTTATTGAAAATACCACAAGGACAAATAACAGTAGATGCTAAGAGAGGACAAATATTTTTACTTACAAGTGAAGGAGCTAAAGATCTTACATCATTCTCTTCAGGAATGAATAACTTCTTTACAAACCATTTACAATTTGAAATACTAAGATATTTTCCAAATAAAAACATAACAGTGAATGGTAAGACAGTTACTGTTCCAGGAGTTGATATAGATAATAGTTTTAATGGTATTGGTTTACATGGAGTGTATGATTCTAGATATGAAAGAATAATTATCACTAAACTTGATTATATTCCTATTGATAAAAATGTTAAATATGATTATGTAACAAAAGAGTTTTATGTAGATGAACCTATTGTTGGTAGTGCACCAATTAGAATAGTTGTAAGTTTATTAGATCCAGAATATTTCTGTAATAAATCTTGGACAGTTTCATATAATTTTAATACACAAAGCTGGGTATCTTTTCATAGCTACTTACCTAATTTCTATATGGGAGAAAATAACTTCTTCTATTCAGGAATTAATGGATGTTGTGATGATTTTGATTTTGTTGCTGGAGAGATAGTTCCAGATCCACCAACTACAACCACTACAACCACTCCAAATACACGTAGACCAACAACATCAACCACTACAACAATTAGTTCATATAATTGTGTATTGGAAGGAGATATTGTATTTACTGATTGTGTATTAGATGGTAATGGTATAATTACAGTGGGACCATTACCTCCACCTTGTGTAAGACCTGAAAATCTATCTCAAGATAACTTTGCTATTGGATATAGATTAACAGCACTTAATGTAGTTATTGATTCAACAGGTAGTGATGTAGAAGCTTGTAATGCAATGACATATTTAAACACTGTTCCACCTGACACTACAGTGAATACTATAATTGGAAGTTACTCATCTATTGGTCTTGGATCTATAATTTATGCAGGTCCTAATTATGAAACAGATTGTTCAGTGATACCTGATGGATGGTATTTTACAGATCAGAGTTCTAGTAATGAATTAACTTATGAAGTGGTAGATGGAATTATTATGCAAATAGTAGAATGTTGTGTAATAACAACAAGTACTACTACCACTGCACCAGTAGTATTAGAATGTTGTGGAGTTTTATTATCATCAATTGATAACATATACTATCTTAATAAATTAACAGATTCAGTGAATTTAATAAATGTTCCTGGGTATGTATCATCATTAGGAATAGCAATGACTGCTAATTACTTATGGAGTATTGATACCACTATAGAACAATGGGATATAGCTCTATCTCCATTTAGTGCTACATATAATACATCAATAGCTCTACCTATGGGATACACTCCAGGATTAGGAATATTTGCTAAAGATGAATATACATTAATTTCTACAGATACTTCTGCATCACCAAATAATGTAGTTGAATTAGATATTACAGGAGTGACAGCAGTGAGTACAATTATGTTTAGTTTACAAGCTAATAGAATTTCTGTAACTAATTTATTATATACAGTAGATGGTAAACTTATTGTAGCTAATCAAGATGTAATGACATCTGATTATTATATAACACAATATGATTATGCAACTAATGTAATAGAATTTGATCTTAATATTGGAACTATTGCACCTGCATCATTATTTGGATGTAACTGTGATATATATGTAACTGATGCTGATAGTAATTTATATACATTGGTTAATATATCAGGATATGAATTATTATCTTTATCTGCTAATTTAGGAATTACATCTATAGGTTCTGCTGCTCAAGTTGGTTCATGCGTACATAGTACTATTACTGAAGATATATTTACAACTACCACAACAACAACTATCTAATATGTCAAAGACTATATCTATAAAATTAACACAAGTTGGACCAGTTGCTGGACCATTTAATATCTATGACCAGTTTGGTAATGTGATAGCAGAAGATGTATCTAAAAAAACTCTTATAAGAGGAATTAGTTATATTGTAGATAATAATGTTAACATTATAAATATTAAATCTACAGGTAAATGTAAAATAGAAAAAAGTATAAATGTTGAAGATATTGAATTTAGTAATTATAATAACATAAATATAATACAGATTTCAACAGGATGTACTTGGACACATTCACTTAATATAAGAAACTATAATACATTCTATGGAAGTATAGCACCTTATATTATTGAATATCCAGTTGCTTATAGAGCTCAGGATGAACTATTGCAGAATATAGTGGATTACACATTAGCATATGAATATCTTCCTATATTAGATGGTGTATTTAATAGTAATACAAAAATAGAAACAAATGATAAATGGTTTAATAAAGCTATTATTTATAATGATCAACAGAGTTCTGGTGTTCTTGAGTTAGTAGCAAAACCAATGCATAACTTGCAAGCTTATAATCAATATCCTATCTTTAATACTGATAGTAAAACTATCACTTACACTAAGAGTGATAACTTCTATCAGTATAATACTTTCTGGGCATTAGAGAAAAGTTCTCAGGTTCCATTATTCAATACAACATGTGAGAGTTTATCAATTGATAAAGTGGTAAATCAAGACAATATGGACTATGGACTTAGAAGTTTTAAGAAAGCTACATTAAGAGCTAAGAATGTTAAGATAAGACATATACTAGATAATACATCAACAACTCACTTGGTAAGTCAATTTATTATTGCTCCAAGTCAAATATCTTATAAATAATGAGTAGTGGTAAAGTAAATTGCACATGTGGATGGAGCTGGAACAAATCTGATTCTAGTAAGAAAGATATGTACATATGTCATGAGTGTGGAAGAGACAATAGTAATAATATTCCAAAAGCTCAATTAGGTGAAAAAGTTGTAGCAGAATCTACTGGTGTATATAAAAAACCTTTTAATGAAAGAGAATTAAAAAATATTATAAAGGATGATGTTGAATATACAAGAACAGGTGATATAAAAAAACCTAGAGCTGAAGCTAATAAATTTGAAAAGTTTTTACCAGATAAAAAAACTGTTAATTTCTTTAAAAAAATGAAAAAAGAAGTAGGACCTGCAATTTTTAGAGAAGCTTTAAAAATACAACATGAAAGAGGAAATCCTTCTGTTAACGTAGGAACAAATAAAGGTTTACCATTTCATAATAGAAGAAATTATAATCCTTTTACCAACGAAATAAATATACCTAAAGGTTTACCTGATTCATATGATGATATAAATAATTATATAGAAGAAGTTGGACATGCTGGACAACCTTTGTCATATGTTATTCCTAGATTTTTAAAAAATGATATTCCAGGATATATAAAAGCATATACAACTGAAGGGGATAGTGGGGATAATACAGATAAATATGTTTATAATAATCCTAACACAGTAGAAAATTATACACATAATAAAGTTCAACCAAAATTAGAACAAAGAATAAACTCAGCATTTAGTTGGCCAAAATCAAAAGAAGAAGAGGAAGAATATCTAGATCTTATGTTAAAATATGATATGCCTAAACAAAAAAATGGTGGTTGGTTAGATAGCTATGTTGATGGTGGAACAATGCAAGAACACCAAGAGAATTATAATGATTCAGAAGCTTCTGCTCCTGAAGGAATGATAGGAGATGGATATTCTAATGTAGGTAGAAACTATTCTCCTGCATGGGGTGGACAGTTTGAAGATGGTGGTTTTATTCCTATGGCTCAAAATGGTAAAGCTACATCAGCAGATAGTCTTGCTGTATATAATGATGTAATGAGAACTAAAAATTATTATGAAACACATAATACTAAATATTTCAATAAACCAGAAATATCACCAGGATGGTGGGCAGATAAAATAATAATGGATAAGATCAAAAAAGATCATCTTAAACATCCAGATGTAACTGCAGCTAATAAACAAAAAATAAGACAAAATAAAAATCCTAATCAATATCTTTTATCAGATATGATTACAGGAGCAATTGATCCAAATGCACCATTATTTAGATATGATACAAGAATAGCTCCACAAGGAGAAATAACTTATAATCCAAAATCATATCTTGCACCAGCTATAAAAAAATTAGATCCTAATTTTGAAAAATTAAGTGATTCTGAAAATAGTGCTATTATAAAAATGTTGAGCGGTTATGGTAGTACAATGACTCCTGAACAAATTTTAATATATAGAAAATGGAAAGGTAAACATCCCCATGATCTTAAAAAAATGCAAGCTTTAGATAAATTAGACATAGAAGTTTCTAATCATACTCCTGGATATATTACCACTCTTCCTTATTATGATCCTCTTGCAGTTAAACCATATAATCTAAGAACTCCTCAAGAAAAAATAGATTGGCAAAAACAATATGGATCAACTAAAGATAAAGATAAAGATAAAGATAAACCAATTAAAAATACTCCAGTAGTTGAAAGAGGAGAATTAACTTCTTTACAACCAATGAGCAGAGGATTAGAAAATACTAATATACAAATAGATAATTCTGATATTAATATTCCTATTCATGCAAGAGTTCCTCAGTCTTATGATGTAACATCTCAAAGACAAACAATGAATGGTCCTAATGATTATTATGATTATAATGAACAAGGAGTTAGTATAGAACAAGCAGTAAAAGCTAAACAAGCTGCTGATGCATACAATCAATCTATTCTAGAGAAATATGGAAATAATAAAAATCCTAAAGCACAAGAAAGATTAAAACAATTAAAACAAGATATAGAATTAACTCCTCATTATCAAATGGGTGGATCTGTCTATCCAGTTAATTATGTTCCTCAAGCACAGAATGGTTGGTTAGAAAATGCTGAAAACTCTGTAAATAAATGGTTAGGTAATCCTATGCGTACAGGAGAAATTGCAGGAAATGTATTTGGAGAAAAATGGTTTAATCCTAAAACTAAAAAATGGGAAATAGAAGGTAGAGATAATGTTAGACATTCTTTTTCTGGTAGATATACCTCTGAAGCTATACAAAATAAGTTTCCTTCATGGATGCAATATACAGGAATACCACAAGCAGCAGGAATTGTTGGTGCTACAGGATTAGGTGCTGGACATGAATTATCTACACTTATAGGAACTAAAAATGACAAAAGATCATTGTATAACAAGATAAGAGAATCTGGAGAAGATGCTTTTAATAACATGATTGGTGCAGGAGTTGGTTCCTTACCAGTATCCTCAGAAATAAAAACTAATACATTAGGAAAATTATCTGATGATAATTTATTACCTGATGGTGTTTCTGGTAGAGCTAATAGTGTATATGTAAAACATGCAATGGGTGGTTCTATTCCAGGTGCTGTAGGATTTACATATGCACGTACACAATCTCCTGCTCCTAGTAATGGTCCTTATGCTAAGAAAACAAAAGCTAGTGCACAGAATGGTGGATGGTTAAATAAATATGATGTAGCACAAAATGGTAAAAGGCTTAATGATGCTGCTCAAATGATTAATACTATAAATGCTAGAAAGCAACCTGGATATCATCGTGATTCTCCAAACATTAACATTAAAGAAATTCCTAGACAATCAATTAATGATAAAATTGCAGCTCCAAAAAAATTACATACAACAGATTTAGATAAACTTAATGTAAGAAATAAAACAAAAGCTGAATTAGATGCTCAAGAATTAGCTAATGATAATGCTATTGCTGCACAAAGATTAGCTGTACGTAAAAATGCTGAAGCTAATCCTTTGCATAGTTGGGCAGGAACATTTGATTCTAAAAACTGGAATAGACAAAATGTAGAAGACTCTAGTGCTGATTTAGAATCAATGTTTAGAATGTCAGATAAGCCAAACTTTTTTGATGATTGGTTAAATCCTTTAAATCAAATAGGTGGTATGGCTGCAGATCTTGGTGCTGCTCCTAATCAAATAGTTCAACAAAATTCAATGATGCCTCTTGTAACAGCTGTTGGTACACCATTATTAACAGGACTATTAGAAGGACATGGTGTAAAAAATAATAGACAGTTTGTAAATAATCTTATAAATCCAGTTAACTTTGTTCCTGGTTATCATGCTGCTGAAAAATATTTACTTCCAAAAATTAAAAAGACATTAGCAAAAGGTGCTTTACCTATGCTTAAAGAAGCAAAAAAAATAGAAACTTTAGGAAGAGAAACAGTTAGAGGAATAAATGATAATGTTATTTATCCTATTAAATATAAAAAACAAATTGCTGATATAAAAAAATTACATGGTGAGTTAGCTTCACAATTAGGAGCAGATGAAGGAGTTAAAAGATTAAAGGGTGTGTTAGGAATAGATCCAACTAACTTAGATTACCCATCACTAACAACTACTCCAGGAATAGGTAGTCACTACAGTCCTCTTATGAATAATATAAATATGGACTTTAGACAACTAAGTGAATTTAAAAACTCTCCTAAATATATGCTTCCTGCAAACACAGTACATGGTCATGAAGTTGGACATTGGATGCAAAGAGAAGCTGATAGATTTGGTCCTGCATATCAAGAAGCATTAGCTAAGTATAATAGTAATAAAGCAATGTTTTTTGAACCTTCATTTCCTACATCAAACCCCACTGCAATAGATAGATTTGCACAACAATTATATGGATATGATAAAGGTACAAATATGATAGATATAAGTGGTGTATCAAATCAAGTAGATATGAATACATTATATGATAATGCAAAATACTTTACAAATCGAGGAGCAGAACCTCTTGCACATCTTAGAGAGATGCGTCAGAATATGTTAAATAAAGGATATATTAAAAATATATATGATCCAATTTCTGAAGAAACTATTAATAAGTTTATATCTGAAAATTTTAATGATAGAGTTTCAAGTTTTACAATACCTGGTTCTAAACAAACAAAAGGTTTAGAAACTATATTTAGAAATCTTCCATCAGTAATTGGTGCTGCAGCTGTAGGTACAGGTGCTGCTTATCAAATGCAAAATCAAAAACCAGTTTCAGGAATGAAAGAAGGAGGAGTTATAAAAGATGATAGAGGACAATGGGATCATCCTGGAGAAATAACAGAAATAGGTTCTAACAATATAACAATGCAAGGAGTTCCTTATCCTGTTCTTGGTATATCAGATACAGGAGATACTAAACTAATGAAACCAGGAAAAAACTATAAATACAAAGGGAAGAAAGTAACAGAATATCCATTATCAAAAAATGGAAAAGAGTTGGTTAAGTTAGACCAATTAACTAATTTTACAAACTATAACAAACCACAACCAGGTGGATGGTTGAACAAATATAATTAATATGAAATCACAAATCTTAAAAATTGCTGGTGTTAAATCTGAAAAAGAGTTCTACAAAAAGTATCCTTCAGAAGAAGCATTTATGAAAGTTCATGGAAAAGCTTTTAAGAAAGCTCAAATGGGTACTCTTGTAGGTGGAGAAACTCCTCATCAATTTGTTCCTAAATCACCTGAATATGTTAACTTCCAAGATATATATGATAAGAATGAAAAACTAACCACTGGATCAACTCAAGCAGAGAGAGATAAAGCTATGTATGATCAAGCTATGCTTCAAGCTCAACAAACCAAAAGTGGTAGTGGTAGTGATGCTACTGGTGGTGCAGGTGGTGCAATGGGTGGTGTAGGAGATATCATGAAAATGCTTGGTGGTGGTAGTGGAGGTGCTGAAGGAGCTGGAGGTGCTGAAGAAATGGCTGCTATGGCTGCTAGAGATGGTATGAGTTTTCCAAGAGCATATAGTGGAATTAATATGAACAATTGGTTTAATAATGCAACCACTTCTACACAAAGTACATATCCTCCTAATGCTGGTCAGACATATGGTATTGGTGCTCAGACAATGGGTAAAATGGGAGGAGGACCTGCACCTGTAAATCAACCAGGAACACAAGGTAGTTATGGATTTGGAGGAACAAATTATGGAGGACCTCCAGGTGCATATGGACCAAATACAAGTAATCCTAATTGGATGAATAAAGGTACCAACACTCCACCATATCAAGGAGCTCCTTATGTTTCTGGATATAATGGACATGAAGGAGAAACACCAACAGACAGTGGTTTTACTAAAGTAACAAAAGCATTAGGTCCATTAGCTGGACCTCTAACAAGTATTGCTCAAGGTTTTGATGCTTTGAAAGCTGAAAAGAATGCAAAAAAGAATGCTGAAAGAGATGCTAAAGTTAGTGAAGTTGCTAGAATAGCTTCTGGAACTAGAGAAGAAGAATCTAAAAGAAGATATGTTCGCCCAGAAGATATACAAAATACAGGAGAAGAATTCTTTCCTATATATGGTGTTGGTACAAATATACTTTCTAGAAATGGTGGACAATTTCATAGAGCTCAAAATGGTAATTATATAGGAGGTAATCCTACAGAAATACAAAATACATATAGTAATGGAAATGATATCTATACAGATGGTGGTTATGAACCATTAGAAAATCCTTATCAAATGAAAGACTATAGATATGGTGGTTATTTACATCGTGCACAAAATGGATTTCAGAACTGGCAAAACTCTATGAGTGGTGGTGGAAGTGGATTCTCTGGAAGTGGAGATTCAGGTGGAGGAACTCCTTGGGGAGCTATTGGACATACTGCTACAGGAGTAGGACAAGAAATAGCTGGTGGACAAAATGCTGGTGGAAATATTGGAGCAACTGGAGGTAAAGCCTTAGGAAGTATATTTGGACCAATAGGTGGAGCAATTGGAGAAGTTGTTGGTGGTGTAGCAGGAAACTTATTAGATACCAATCCAAGAGATATGAAAAAAGCTAATGATAAAACTAAAGCTAATATAAATGTAACATCTCTTAATTCTGCATTTCAAGGATTAGAAGGAGCAAATAATAGATTTGTAAGAAACGGTGGTGATATTGCTAGCTATGAAGATGGTGGATATATGAATCCTAATTACAATCCACAATTGATTACAATGTTTGGTGATCACACTGCAGAAGACTTTGCTGACTATGCACATAAGTATAGAGCTGGTGGACATTTAAAATCATACACTCCTCCAAGTGAAAGAGCTTTAGAAACTTATGCTATGGGTGGACAACTTCAAACTCATTGGGGTGGAAAAGCTGAAACACTTTCTCATAATCCTTACATGCCAGGATCTGGAGAAACAGTTTTATTTAGAGGACAATCACACAATGAATCTGATGGAGAAGGTAATACAGGTATTGGTATTACATATGGAGAAAATCCTGTAGAAGTAGAAAGAGGAGAACCTATGTTTGAAATGGGAGCTGGTGGTGAAATAGATCCTGCAACAGGAGAAGCAGAAAATACTGGTGTGGTATTTGGTAATATGCAAGTAGATAAAAAAGTGGCATCACAATTAAATGACCCAGACCTTATGGAAATAGCAAATAAATATCATGGTAAGAAATTCAAAAACATTGGAATAGAACTTTCCAAACAAGAAGCTAAACAAAATAAAATCATTAATAAAAATTCTGATTTAATAGATTCATTTAAAGTGGAAACATCTCTTGATAAAGTAAAACTTGCTGGATTACAAGCTATGCTTGAAGGAGCAGATGCTAAACTTAGAAACATAGCTAATACTAAAATAACACTAGCTAATTACCAAAATTCAATCAATGATGCTAAAGAAGAACTATCTGATGTTATTGGACAAAACCTTAGTGCAGAAGATCTTGCTAGAGGATATACTAAACTAGATAAAGATCCTGTAACAAAAGATGCTAAGTGGGGTGGAAATATTGTTAAGAGAGCACAAACTGGAGCTAAGGTGAAAGCATTTAAATCTGAAAGAGAAGCTGCAAATGCAGGATATTTTAAAGGTGCAGATGGTAAGTATCATAGAACTATTAAAAAGTTCTCTACTGAAGATAAAGAAACTAAATCTGCAGATGCTCTTGACCATGTTCCTACAGGACAGAAGTATAATCCTAAAACAGGACTACATGGTAAAGTGACACCAGAGAAGTTTGTAGAAGCTAAAACAGCTAATGCTTGGTATCCAGGTTGGAGTACATTTAATCCTAAAGTTAAAGCAGATGTATTAGCTTATCAAAAAGCATTTAATGCTAGAGCTAAAGCAAATGGATCAACAGCACATATAGATGAAGATGGAGCATTTGGAGAACAAACTGTAACTGCAAGAATAGCTGAATCTAAAAAAACAACTCCTACTCAATCTGAAGAAGAATCAACAGCAGTGGTTAATGAACCAACCACTCCTGCTACACCAGCACAGAAAACTAAGTTTCCTTGGTTACCACTTGCTAATCAAGCATTAAGATATTTTATGCCTACAGATCAAGAAGATTTAGATTATCAACAACTATATCCAGAAATGTATGCTATGGCTAGTAATCAATTAGAACCTGTTCCTGCACAGAGTTATCAACCAGAACTAATAGTTCCTTATGACATCTCTTTACAAGCACAACGTAATGCTGTAATATCTGGTCAACGAGCTCTTGAAAAACAACTTGGATATAATCCAGCTGCTCAAGCTAATGCTGCTCCAGCAGGTTATAATGCAATAAACGAAATAAACGAAAAAGAGTTTATAGCTAACCAAGGATTGAAGAATCAAGTTTATAATGCTAACGTTAATACAATGAATGATGCTAAGAAAATAAACTTAGGAATATTTGCTGATCAATGGGCTAAACAATCTCAAGCTAGATCTAACACTAAAGCTACAACACAAGCTGCTCTTAATTCTATTTCTGATAAATATGCTAAACATAAACTTGAGAATAGAAAACTTAGTATCTATGAGAACATGTACAACTATAGATTTGGTAAGAGTGGTAGAGCTCAAAACTGGAATGGTTTACAATTCTTTGATACCACTGTAGGTGGAAATGGTTCATCAGATAAATCAGGAGGACTTGCTTCAGGTAAAGAATTTACATATGATGCTGCTGGTAATATTGTAGGAGTTAGATCTGCTGATAAAGATACTGTTACAGATGCTGATCTTGAAGCAGTGGGAGGAACCAAAAATAAGAATGGAGGATACACCAAAATAAAAAGTAAAAATGGTTCAATACTAAAAGCTTTCAAAAATTTATAACTAATTTAATTATAAAGAATTAACATATATCGTTATACACTATTGTATAATCTAATAATTCATATTATATTTGCTTAATTAACTCGCTATGGCATCATATACAGATAAAATCCCAACTTTTAATCCTTACGTAGAGCAGCAACCTGTGGATGCAATGCTTAAGGTGGGTGTGTACAAACAACAAAAGTACGAAGAGGGTGTAAAGAAAATCCAAACTACAATAGATAATGTTGCAGGATTAGATATTGCTAATCCTGTTCAACAGAAATATCTACAATCTAAACTTAACTCTTTAGGTAATAACTTAACATTCTTAGCTGCTGGAGATTTCTCTGATTTCTCATTAGTTAATTCTGTTAATGGTATGACTAAACAGATAACTAAAGATGAGGATGTTTTGAATGCTGTTAGTTCTACAGCTAAACTTAGAGCAGGATATAAAAGAAAAGCTGAGTTAGCAAAGAAAGGACTTACAGATAAAAACAATGATGACTACTATGATATGCATGCTTCAGATTATGTTAATAGTAAAGATTTAAAAGCTAGTTTTAATTCTGACTATGTTCCTTATACAAATATTGTTAAGAAGTTACAACAAGCTCTTGTAGGTGCAGGAGAAAGTACCACTATAGCAGAACAATTATTTGTTACAGGTGCTGATGGAAAACCATTAGTTGATGAAACAGGTCATTACAAATATGCTGATGTTAAAACTATCAACAAGCTTGTTACAAACAAACCTGCTGTATTAGCTGCTATAGCTAATGTAATGAATGAAGGAGATGTAAAACAACAACTTGGAATTGATGGTTGGGCTACATATAGAAATACAGAAGCTACAGATTTATTAGAACCTTTAAAGGTTGAGTATGATAATGAAAGAATTAGATTACAACAACAATCAGTAGAAATTGGTGCTATGTTAAATGGTACAAATCTATCTCCTGAACAAAAAGAAATGTATACTAATGCGGCTGCTGAGAATGAAGCTGCTCTATTAAAGAATGATAATACATTCCTATCGTTATCTAAAGAAGCAGAAGAAAATCCAGAATCATTTAAACAAAGTTATTACACTCAAGAAACTAAACAACGTTTATTAAATCAATTCCTTAAAGAAGAAGATTCAAAAACTACAGGTGTTAATGAAGGATTGCAACAACAAAACTGGAGAGATGATATGGCATTTAAAAAAGCACAAGAAAGAAATAAGGTGGCTCTTGAAAATGCAAACTTAGCTATTAATCAATCTAAGAATCAATTAGAATGGTTGAAGTTTAGTTCAGACTATGAATTAGATCCTGTTACAGGACATTATAATAAAAAACCTGAACCAGGCAAAGGTACAGGTAAACCAGGTGCTGGTGGAACATATAATGCAAATCAACCAATATTCCAAGCTAGTACTCCTGGAGATAAAGTGAATCCTTATAATATTATTCAAACAGATATAACTAAATTAACTGAAGATAAAGGTGTTCAAGCAATTTCAATATATACTGATTTTATTAGATCAACTAATAATGATCCTAGTCTTTCTGATGAAACTATTTTAGCCACTGCTAAAAAATATGCAAAAGCAAAAGGTATAACTATTGAAGCATATTTAGATAGATTTGCATCGAACATTAAAAATAAATATGATGAGGAAGGAATAATGCCTCCACCTAATATAGATGATGAGCTTAATAATTATATTAATACTTCCACTACACTAAACAATAAAGTACGTTTAGTTGAACAATCTAGAAAATCAGCTAAAAAAGAAGCTGGTGTTGAATCAAAATTAAATGAAATATTAGCAGGTCATACTACATTAAACTTTAATATTCAGAATGAAAAGTTTACCATCACTCCTGAAGATATGATGACTATGGAAAAGAGTGGATGGATAAATCGATTAGCTCTTGGGTTTAGTAATCAAGCTCCAGAAAGACTTTTAATAGATGATGATAAATTAACTGATTCTCAAAATAGATTTCTTTCCAATTGGTATAAAATGTCTCCTCAAATGAGAACTCAAATACTACGTGAATCTGATAGTTATAAAGGTAAACAATCACAATATTATAATGCATTAGATAAATCTGAAAAACTATTTAATGACAAACTAGCTAAAGTGGTTGGTGTTTCAGATGCTGTTTCAGGAACTTTACCTTTTGGTGATTCTGATCAGAAAAATGCTAGTATAGGTAAAGTGGCTGCATATATAAATGGTGGAGAAAGAAACTATGAATCAGGAGTAGATAAAACTACAATAATAAAAGCTTTAGATAATCCAACAGCTATATCTTGGAAAGGTAAAAAACCTACTAATTCTAGAGAAGACTGGATGGGTGAAATAATAGTTACTGGTAAAGATGGATCTTACACTATAACTAATGTAAACCATAAAGACTTAGAAACTTTTTCAGATGCTACATTCACACAATATAAAGAACAACCTATTCAGGATGCACTTAATATGAATGATAAAACCAAGTCTACAAATCCTGTATATATGGTTAACTCACCTGATGCTTGGCGAACTGCTATGTATAAAGGTACTAACATTAATCCAGAAGTAACTAAAGCAGGTTGGAGTTATCGTGCTGATGTTATAAAATCAGGTGGAGGATATAGACTTGTTAATTATGTTAGACCTCCAGGAGCAAAAGGATACACCACTATATATGGTGCTGCAATTGCAACTGACGAACAGATTATAGATAATACATATAAAACAACAACACCAGCAGAGCTAAGTGCTATGTACTTAAATTATCTACATAACCAAACAAAACAATAATAGATTATGCCAGATCCAACAAATCCAAATCTATACGGACAACCTTATACAAGAGGTCCTTTAAATCCTAATATTGGTTCAATTACTACCACTCCTTTAACTACAGGGTTTCCTGGATTAAGAACAGGAAAACCTCTATCTCAGGATGATAGAATTAATCTTCAGAATAGTCAATTAAATCCTAATGAAGTTAGACCAGGTAAAACCTATTTAGCTGATGTTGCAGGAGATTTAACTGGTAGATATGATACAGTTATATATGGAGCTAATAATGAAGATGCTTGGGGAGCACAACAATCTGTTTTATCAAAAGCTGTAAATGGTATATTAAAAGGTACTAATCTTGCAGCCACAACTGTTGTTGGTGGATTTGCTACAATGGGTGGTGCTATATCATCTTTGTTCACAGGAAGACTTGCAGATATATGGGATAACCCTGTTATGCAAGGAATTGATAAATGGAATGAAAAGGTGGATCAAGAATACCTACCTAACTATTATACAGATCAAGAAAAGAATGCTGATTGGTATTCTTCTGATAACTGGTTTACAGCAAACTTCTTATTTGATAAAGCAATTAAAAACTCAGGATTTGCTGTAGGTGCTATTATTTCTGGTAACATGGCATCTGGTGCATTAGGTGCTGCAGGTACTGCTATTGGTGAAGGTGCTGCTACTTTAGAAGCATCTCAAACATTCAAAGCATTTTCTCCATTATTAAAAAACACTGCAAGAGCTTTCTCTGCAGGTAAGAATGCTGAAGCTGCTGCATTGCTAGAAGGAGAGATTTCATCTATTGCTGATATTACACAAAGAACATCTAAGATGGCTGAGATTGCACAGCAAACAAATCAGTTCAATAAGATAAATGATATTGGTAAAAGATTTGGTATAGCTGCATACTCACAAGCTGGTGAATCTGCATTTGAAGGATTACAAACTTCTAATGAATTTAGAAAACAATTAATTGATCAATATACAAGAGGTAACTTTGGTGTAGCACCAAATGAAGAAGAGTTAAAGAAAATAGATCAAACAACAGCTAAAGTGGGGAAAGCATCTTTCCTTGCTAATATGGCTTTATTAACAGCTACAGAATATGTACAGCTTCCTAAGTTATTAGGAAGTACATATGCTTCTGAAAAACAAGCTGCAAATAGCTTAGCTGGAATGGCTGGTGATGTTGTATTAAAAGATGGTAAGTATGTTGCTAAAGAAGCAGCTACAACCAAATTTGGTAAACTATATAATAAAGTTAAAGGAGTAGGTAAGTATGTATTTGATCCTAAAGAGATGGGTCAAGAGATTGGTCAGTATGCTGTACAGATAGGAACACAAAACTATTATAATAAAGCATACCAAGGAAAGGATGCTAATTTATTAGTTGATGGTGTTTTATTTGGTTTATATGGAACAGATCAATCTGGTAAAGGAATAGGAGCATTGAATTCTAAAGAAGGAATTGAAGGTGGTATTATTGGAGGTCTTACTGGAGGAATTATGCAAGCTAGAGGAAACTATATGATGGGTAAAGCTGTTAAGACTAACACTGCAACTTTCTTAAATGAACTTAATAATGCACCTACATACAAACAAGCTTTTCAATATAAATTAGATGCTGTAAATAGAGGTGTTGTGTTGCAAGAACAACAACAAGATGCTATTGAACAAGGTGATAAATTAGAAGCAAAAGATCTTAATGCTGATATGATGCATAACTATCTAGCACCACGTATTAAGTATGGTAGAATGGATATGGTTATGGATGACATCAAAGAGATGAAAAAAGATTCTATGACACCTGAAGGAATGGCATCTCTTAAACAAGCAGGTCTTGCTAATGTTAATGATACAGCTGAATCATTTGGTAACAGACTTTCATATTTTGAACAAACAGCTAAGAATACAGAACAAATATATAAGTCTACAAATCTTAGATACTCTGGAGAGATATTAAAAGATGAAGAAGGTGAACCTATATTAAATGATAAAGGACAACAACAAAGAAAATACTCAGATACAGCAATTGAACAAATGGTTTATGCTGCTAGTAAAGTGGCAGACTATGATGTGCGTATTCCTCAAGTATCTGCTCTTCCTGTAAGTAATGGAATTGATGTACAATCTGTTATTAATGAAGAGTTAACTAATCCAGAATCTACAGCTCTTGCTGATAAATTATCTGAGCTTGATGCTAATCCACAAATTAATACAGAAGAAATTAAACAAGATTTAACTGATTCTGTTGAGTTAGCAATGCGAAGAAAAGAATATCTTAAAGACTATAATGATATTATAAATAATCCAAGTAAGTATATTCAACAAAGAGAAGAGTTTCAAACTCCTGAAGATACAGGAGAAACTAAAGAAAAAATCTCTATTAAGACTAAGAGAGGACCTAGAGATATTGAAATAGGTACTGAATACTTTTTAGGAAAAGTGGTTGATCTTGATGAGAAAGGACATGAAGTATATCGTGCTCCTAGAATGGTTGTATTAGGTAAGAATGAAGATGGTACAATCAAAGTGCAAGATTCTGATGGTGTTATCCATGATTTAAAAGAATCTACATTAGAGAGATACAATCTTGGAAAGGTTGATTCTACATTGAAAAACAAAAAAGCCAAGTTCTATATGGAACATTGGAACATGGTGTATGAATTCAACTTTGGTAAAGATAAAGGAGGTAAACAAAAAGGTAGAATAGAATATGATCCTGAAACAGATCAAATGCTCTTCAAGTATAAAAATAAAAAAGGAGAGATTAAAGAAATTGAAGTTACAGGAGATCAGTTTAAATTAACTGAAGCAAATAAAAAGAAAGGTTTTACACAACCTATGATTACAGAAGTTGGAGAATTAACTGCAGTTCAACAAAAAGCAAAAGATGAATACACTGCTCAAGAAGACCCACGTTTAAAATCTAAACTTGAAGCACGTCTTGCTATATTGAATGAACTTTTTGATGACTTATCTAAGTCACAAGATCAATCTAGAAAAGCTCTTGAACAAAAACAAAAAGCTCTTGAGAATATAAACAAAGAACTTGAAGCATTAAAAAAACAAATAGAAGAAAATGCTAAAGTTGATAATAGATTTAAGAAAGGAATAAAATTTAACACTGTAACTAAAAAAGCATTAGAAAATGCTATGAGGTTATCTAGAATGCAAGATCAATTAGAGAATGAGATTAAAACTCTTGAGTCTGATCTTGATGATATAGATTTTAATATAAATTATATTTCTAATCTTGTTGATAATATAGATACCACTGCTACTAATTTTTATGATTTTAAAAATGACTTAGAAGATGATCTTCTTAATTTAGAAGTGTTGAGAGAACAAACAGCTAAACAAATTAGTATTGTTTCTAAATTACTTAGTCAAGCACAGAAAGCTTTTGATTTTATTATAAATATGCTTTCAGATTTTATTCAAAAATTTGAAAGTAAGTATCCTGATGTTCCTAGATTAATGGGACAAGACTGGGTTGATTTCTTAAAAAATAATCCAAATTTCTTAAAGTTAAAACCTAATTATAGAAGTGAGCTTGATGATTTAAATGACTTAATAGCGTTTCATGAAGATGGAGATATAACTCCTAGTGAAAAACGTATAGAAGATTTGAAAGATCATCTTGATATTATGCAAGAAGAATTTAAAAATCTAAGTAGAGAAATTGAAGCTAAGTCTCTTGTATTAGATAAGTTTTCTGCTATTGCTGAACAATATAAAAAGCAAGAAGCAGAAGCTAAACAAATGGAACGTAATGTAAAATTAGGGCAAGAACTTCTTGGTACATTAACAGGAAGTGTACAAAACTTTTTTGGTACAAAACCATATGAGCAAGAAGCTAAGAAAGATAAACTTGCTGTTGTAGGAGGTACTAAACCATTTACAGAAGATACAGAAGAGAGACCTCTTCCAGGATATGCTGCAAGAGTTAATCACTTTGGAGCTAGAGTGTCTAGTATGGATAATGCAGATGATTTAAGAGGAACTATTGTAACAGCTAATACAGAAGATCAAATACTTATTGGATTAACAGATAACTTCTTAAATGAAGATTCTAAGCCACTTAGTCCTGCAAGAAGAGAAGAGATTAGAAAAGAAGTTATATTCTTAGTTGTAACAGAGAATGGACAACTAGTAGATAAGAATGGAAAACTTATTCCTGGAAAATCTACTGAAGAAACACAAGAAGCTTATAACAAAAGACTTTATAATAATGCAATCTTTCAAGTGTTTCCTTCTGCTAGTTTAACTTCTAAAGGAAAAGATGGTAAAGTTGGTTCTATGTTTAGAGACACTGTTCCTCAATATGAAAGAGATTCTCTTAAAGAACAATACAAAGCATGGAGAGATGCACAACTAGCTAATACAAAATTAGATAAGAAAGGACAAAAGTTTAAGACCTCTTTTGGTAATTTAGAATTTGTTAAGGTGTGGGATGATGCAAAGAAAGAATTTGTTAATGATACTGCTACAAGAACTTCTGCACAAGATGCTGGATTATTAGATAAAGGTATTCTTAATAGAGATTCAGTTATCACTGTTGCTACAACTAATGATGATAAGTCTGAAGGAAATGTTTCTTTTAAATCTCCTAAAGGTAGAGTGTTCTTACGTATACCAGGACAAGGACTTGTTAGATTATTTAATAAGAAGTTTAGTAAAACAGAATCAGAAACTATTTTTGATGCTATGTTAAACTTAGCTAAAAATGCTTCTGAAAATGGATCATTATATGGTAATGATAAAGAAGATGTTAATAAGAATATTTTAAACTGGTTAAAGAGTGTTGTATATTGGGGTATTGCAAAAGATAAAGAAGGAAAGAGAAAACCTGCTGGATATAACAATATTTGGTTTGATAATGTATTAGTAGATGGTAAACCAGTTAAGAAGTTATTCATGTCTGGTCTTCAAAAAGATTCTCAAAGTTATTTTGATTTTACTCCTCAAGGTTTAATTAATAGTAAACAAGATATTCTTGGATTGCTAGAGCAAATGTATGCTAATACAGATGCTAAAAAAGTAAACATTGATAATTACAATGCTCCTTATGATGAGATATTAAGATTTGATAACTTAGGTAACCCTGTTACAAGAACATGGCCTAATTACCAAACATATTTATTATCATCAAACATTGTAGATAAAGATGGAAATATTACAGGTAAGAGAACAGGAAAAGAAATTCCTCTTACTACACAAGTAAGACCTTTAACATCTGCAGAAGATACAAATAGAAAAGGTGTTTATTTTACATTAAATAGTTCAGTGGAATATAATGTACCTGCAGCACCTGTAGCAGCTCCTGCAATGGTTGTACCAGCACCTGTTGCCACTGCACAAGCCCCTGTAGCTACACCAGTTGTTAAACAGCAACAACCTACCACTCCTGGTAAATATGATTTAAATGGAACAACAGAAAACAAAATTGTTATAGGTGGAAAACCAGATGGTAAAGGTGGCATCACTCCTATATATAATATAAACTTTACATTTGATATTAGTAAAATATCAGAGTTTTTAAAAGGACTTACAGATTTCACTAGTCTATATGAAAATGGTGGATTGACTAAAGAATTTTTAAATGTTCTTAAAGATAATAAAGTAGTAACATATATTGATGTAGCAGATAATACTAATGGTATTTCAGCTTTTGTATCAGCAGTAGGTGAAAATATAGCAGAAGCAGTTTCTTTAAATAAAATATTTGAAGCTGTTGCTCCACAAGTAGTGGCAGAAATGATTCCTGTTCAACCAGCAATAGCTGATGAAGCTCCTCAGGCTCCAGCTCCTACAGCTGCTACATTTACTCCAACAACACCTTATGGCACACCTACAGGACCAGAGTTAACAACTGCTTCTACCTCTGATATAGAAGCTAAGAAAGCTGAAGCTGATAAACTTACTCCTATTGAACAAAACTTTGCAGATGGTCAAGGTGGACGTAAAATGCAATCTAAGTTTGAAGGTAAATCTACTATGGATTTAATTCTTTCTGGAGATAGAACTAGAACTACTCGTGCTAATACTGATATACAAAGAATGTTAAAAGACTATGGTCTTACTAAAATTGAAGATTTAGTTGGTAAGGTTATTCGTATGACAGATAAAAAAGGTAGAACTGTTTATACTGAAATTACAAAAGTTGCTCCTTTTACAAAAGAATACCAAGATGCTACTTGGCAAAAAGAAGGATGGGAAAAAGAAGTAACAGATAAATTAGTAGGACAATATCCTTATGCTATAGAATTTAAACTAGCTGCTTTAGAAGGTAGTGTAGAAGAAGAAGTAGTTACTCCTGAAGAAGTTACAACTGAACTTCCTACAGATTTTATTGATTTAGATGATTTAGATGATGATGATGTAGATACAAGTGCAATGAGAGTTGCTCAGCTTATTGATAAACTTAATCAATTTAAACCAGAGCAATGGAATAAAGTGGAAGAAGCAATGGCTAAAATGCTTCCTAACATTCCTTTCTATAGAACTAAAAATATAATAAAAGGTACTAACGGTAGACAAGCATGGGGTATGCTTCATGATGCTGCTATATATGTATATGAAGGTGCAGAAGAAGGAACAGCTTACCATGAAGTGTTTGAAGCTGTGTGGAAAATGTTTGCTGGACCAGCTCAAAAACAAGCTATTATTAATGAGTTCAAAAGAAGAAAAGGAACATTTGTAGATAGAGAGTCTGGTAAAACTATTGAATATAAAAATGCTACAGCTTTTCAAATCAAAGAACAATTAGCTGAAGAGTTTAGAGAAGCAGTTCTTAAAGATAAACTAGGACTTCCAAAAGAATCAAAAACTTTAATAGGTAGATTGTTTTCTCAATTAATAGATTTCATCAAAGCTTTCTTTACAGGAGAAACTGCTCAACGTAATACCAAAGAATTATTTAATAATATTGGTAATGGGTATTATGCACAATTTAATCCTTATCAATCACAATTATCATATGCTAAAAAAGGAATTATAGATATTGAAGATGCTCAAGCTACAGCTGATTCTGAAATGAGATCATTAACAATTCCTGAGATTGAAATGCATGATATAATTCAACACATGACATTCTTGACATTGACTAAACTATCTCTTAATAATGAGAGTGTATTCACTGTTAATGATTTAAATGAATCTGAATTGTATCCAGAATTAAAACTAGGTATATTAAAACTTCTTGCTAAACAAAACAAGTTAACAGCTAAATTAGTAGCAGAAGGAAAAACAACACAAGAGAAAGCTACAAGATTAATAAATAATAATAAATCTTTATCTATTAACATTCAAAATGAATGGGCTCAAATCACTGCTAATCATAAAGCACATTTAAAAACATTTGATGTTCAATTTGATGAGAATGATGAAGACATATTAAACAGTGAAGAGAATACTGGTAGAGGAGAATTTGAAGCAGCTAACAAAATAGATTCATTTAGAAAAGCTAATGCTGCATTGAAACTTGTATTGAGTACTATTCCTATTACAGAAATGGTAGATGGAAGTATAAATTGGCAACCTTCTTCTATAGGAGGAGTTACACTTATCCCTGCAGAACAAATACACATTGATTTAAAAGCTAAGTTACATGGTTCTATGGATATAGAAGATATGTTATTAGGACTTAAAACAATGGCAGAAAACAATCCTAACTACAATGCTTTATTTAGAAGACTAACAGGTAACTCAGCTGATGTAGGATTAGATATAAACACTATACAAGAACATGATTTTCAATTAGCTTCAGCATTATGGAAATCTATAAGTATGCAAAACCCTGATGTAATCACTGTATTCTTACAAGAGGATGGTGATGTAGTTGTTAGTAATTCTACGCTTAGTAGTGCAGCTAAATCAGCTAAAAAAGAAATGATTAATAACATTATATCTACATTAAAGAATGATCAATCTATCTATTTTAGATATGTTTCTTCTACAGGTAAATATTATGCTAAAGATAATTTAAAAGCATTATCATTTGATGGAAGTTTATTAAAACCATATACTGATTTTCTTAAACAACTTGGTATAGAATTTAATGAAAGAGATCTTGTAGATTTGAAACCAGACCAACTTGCAGCATTTAAAAAATCAGTAAGTGATATTAAAAATGAACTTTCTAAGGTGGGTGATAGTAAGATTGTTAAAGATGAAAACAATAATGATGTAGAAGAAGATGGTGGTATAAAATCTATTAGTACTAAAACATTAAACATTGATGGAGATTTACTTAGACTTGCTATTGTAAAAGCTGTTATTGATAATACAGAATTTCAATCTACATATTTCAATATTAATGGAGAACGTACACAATCATTCATTGGAACTAATCTTATCAGTGCTTTACATAACACTCTATCTAAATTAAGAAATATAGAAGAGTTACAAAACGATCCTAGATATAAAAGGTTTGCTTACTTAGCTGCAGGTAATGATGTATTTGTACAAGGAAGTCAACTATTAAGAAAGATGTTTGATATAGTTGGACCAGATAGTACAGGAAAACGTAGAGCTGGTACTGAAGATATTGGAAAACCTGTTATTGTAGATGGTATAGTAGATGAACAAACTGGTAAGAAAAAAGAAGCTTCTAAAGTTACATATAGACAAAGACTTATTCAAGAATTAAATCTTAATATATCTGGTATATTTATGAATCTTGTTCCTGGCGATGCTTCTCTTGAACATGCTATTAGAATGTTTAATCAAAAAGATCCATTTGTTTCAGAAAGTGATTTATCTAACAAGAACTATTTAGATATATTCAAAGATTATTTTGTGTCTGAAGTGGAACTTGTTAAAGAGAATAGAAATACAGCAAAAAATAATGGTAAAGATCTTCGTTTCTTCAAAGCTATTCTAGGAGAAGAGATGCATAAAAAGATTGCAAATAAAATTAATGATGAAACTGATGCTGAGCAATTGTATAAAGATAATGCACAAGCTATAAACTCTGCAGTGGAAGCATTTATTAAACAAGATACAGCAGATACAGAAGAATTATTAAAAGCATATGATATTATCACTACAGAAGATAGTATAATTAATATAGATAAGGTGGCATTGTTTAATAAAGAAGAAACTATTACACAAGAAGGATTAAACTCAAAACTAAAAGCATTAACTATTAACTATATGATAGCTAATATAGAAATGCATAAAGTTTTATATTCAGATCCTTATCAATATAATGATGAGCTTAAACGTATTAAAAACTTTACATCTCCTGGACAACCATTAGTTCCTAGTTCACAAGCAATAGATGCTAGACTTAATGAGCTTTATAACAAAGGATTTAAACCTGGTGATATTGGTTATACAGATATGACACAAGATCATTTTAGATCTATAGCTTTACAAGATGTATTAAGTACAAATGAAAACTTAGGATATGATGTTCCTTATGAAGAAACAGATGGTGGTGGATTAATTACACTTAAAGGATATAGAGTGTTTGCTTTAAGAGCTGGTACATGGACAGCTAATAATGAAAAACAATATAGATTTGATATAGCATTTGAAGAATTAGTTAAATCAGGTGCTAATGAAACTACTATTAAAAAATTCCTAAAAGGTAATCCAGGAATCAAAGATACATACACACCTATTAAACCTATTGTTAGAGGAAGTAAAGATAATGGTAGAACTTACAATGATATTGTTCTTCACAAATTTGCACTTGCTCCATTATCATTTAGAATACTTTATGAGTTAAATCCTGATTCTAATGCAATCAAGTTATATAACAAGATGCAAAAAGAGAATATAGATTATGCTGTATTTGCTTCAGGAAGTAAAGTGGGAACAGAAAAGATATCTCCTTTATATAATGCAAAAGGTGAGTTTGATAATACACCATTTGAAGATGCTAGAGAAAAGAAAGGTAACTTACCTGATAATGTTAAAAGAGCTGTAAGTAATATACCATTTACTATTGTAGCTGTACAATCAGAGGTCCCTTCTAAAGACACTCCAACTGTTACACAAGGATCTCAGATTACTAAACTTGCTACAATGGATTATTTACAATCTGGTGTACCTATTGATTTTATGCCAGAGCTTCCTACATTTGAAGAAAGATTTTCTGAATGGTTAGGTCTTGATGATAAGTCAAGTTATAATGAAGGAAAGAATATTTATAATGAAATTGTAAACAATCAAAAACTATTAGAAGCTAGAATTGAAGATGGTATACAATCTCTATATAAGAAACTTGGTATTGTAGAAACTACAAATGAAGAAGGAGATAAAAAATGGGTAATAGAAGATAGAGATAAGTTAGTTAAAACTCTTACTGAAGAAATTGGTAAAAGAGAAATCAATTATAATATTACAGATGCTTTTGCAGGATTTGTAAAAGGTGATGTTATATTAGAAGCTACTCCTGTATACCAACAAGTTAGAAACATTCTTTATTCTATAGCTGATAAAACTATTGTACGTCCTAAAATATCTGGAGGTATGAAGGTGCAAGTATCTTCTGCATTATTAGAATCTGTAAGAGCAGTAGGAAAACCTGTATTAGATGATAAAGGTAAACAAGTATTTAATAAAGATGGTAGTCCTAAATTTACATATGAATCCACTGAACTAGAATTCTATAAGAATGAAGATGGTAAGAGAGTATGTGAGATAATGATTGGTAGATGGTTTAAATCAAATAAAACAGATAAAGAGTTAATGGATTATTTTAATAATGATCCAGAGGGTAAGAAAGAATTTGCAGCTCTTATGGGTGTAGCATTTCGTATTCCTACACAGAAACAAAACTCTATTGATGTATTCAAGATAAAACAATTTCTTCCTAAAGACTTTGGAGATTCAGTAATTATTCCTTCAGCTCTTGTTAGAAAAGCAGGATCGGATTTTGATATTGATAAATTATCAATCTATTTGAAAAATGTATTTACAGATTCTCAAGGTAAAATAAGAGTGGTTCCATTTTTAGGAATTGGTCAAGAAGCTAAAGATAATTTCTACAAATTATTTGATGAAGGTAAGTTATTATCTAAATCACAAATAAAAGAATTAAATGATGAATTAGAATTATATAAGTCTGGTAAACTAGAAGGTAAACTTATAGAAGCTATTTTTGGTGATGCAGGTTTATTTACTGAAGAAGATGTATTAACAGACTTTATTGAAACATTAAAAGAAAATGGTATTAGAGAATCTGTTGTAGATAAATTTTACAAACAATCTTTAGAAAATGCTTATATACAATCTTTAGAAAATCTTATATCTAATCCATTAAACTATGATAACTTAGTTAAACCTAATGATGCAACACCATTGAAAGATCTTTCTGATGATGTTCAAAGAGAAATGGGTTATGCTAAAGCTGATTTTGGTAATGTAGGTAATATGTTAAGCAGAAGATTTATGTCTAGTTTAAGACAATCTTTTGTTGGAGGTAAAGCTGCATTAGGTATTGCTGCACAAGCACAAACAGGAAATGCTCAAAGACAACGTAGTGTTACCTATATAGATGTAGATAGATTAGAAGGAGATTTAATAGATGAACAAGATAAAATCATTCTTGGATATAATTCTAATTCTAATATATTTGCTAAAGATACAAACATTAACTTCCAAGAATATAATTCTGCAATGGTTAATGGAAAAGTTAGACCAATGCTTTCATGGATTAAAAACAAAGCAGGAGAATATATATCAGATATTACTGGAATGTTTATTGATGGATATGTGGATATTTCTAAAGGTGACTGGATTATTAAACTTGGAGCAACTACTAATGTAGCTTCTACATGGTTGTTCTTAACTAATTTAGGTGTGCCTATTAAAACTATAGCATATTTTATGAATCAACCTATTATAAAAGACTACTTACGTGCTATTGAAAACAAAGGATATTCTTGGTTGTATATAGAAGATATGATAGAAGATAAACTAGATGCTTACAGTCCTAGTAAAGAGTTTATAAAATCAGGAACAACTATTAAAGGTATTCCTTCAGAGACAGAGTTATACAAAATGCTTAAGTATAATAATGCAGTTTCTAAAAAAGATATGTCAGATCTTCAAAAGCTACAACAACAATATATGTTGAAAGAGTTTTTGAAATATGCTAAGATGTCTTCTCACTTGTTTAATGTATCACAAGCTTCTAACTATGATACAGCTAATCTTAATGATCCATATTTAGTATTTAAGAAAATAATTCAATTAATAAAAGCTAGACGTACAATCATCTCTTCTGTAGATGATATCATTGATGCATCATTTATAAAAACATTAAAAAATATAATGTTTGATTATAGAGATGCTTTTGCTGAAATACTAATGTCAGATAGAGGAAATGTTAGACAAGTGTTACAAAATGTTTTAGAACCATATACAAATATGTCTGATAGAGATTTTGTTAAGCTTTCACAAAAAGCTGTAAATGATCTTTTTGATTGGGCTGTACAAACTAATTCTAATGTTAATACAAAAATAACATCAGTATTACTAGGAACAGAAACAGAGAAATCTGCAGCTGAACAAATTATTGATTATAGAGACTCTATATTAGGTAATCCTATAAAAGGAATAGCTCCTAAACCAGAACATAAGTTATTCAATAACATTATTCTTAACTCATTATCTATAGATCAAGATGATAGAAAAGGAGGTAAAAAAGGTGCTCCTATTAATCTTATATTAAATAATAGAGATAACAAAGTGTTTGATCAAAACTTAACTATATATGGATTCAATGAGTTGAGAGAAACATTAAAAGAAGAAGATAATTTAAAACTATATGGTAAGTTAACTAGACTTGCGCTATTGCAATCAGGATTAACTAATTCCCCTATATCATTTACTAATCTTCTTCCTTATGAAGATTTTAAAGGATTGTATAATGAAACCTTGTCTATATTAGAAAATCTTCCTAACTTAGCACAGTTTCAAGAACTAAATGTTTTTGAAAGAAACAATTGGAATAATAGTGATGTAGTTACATACAAAAGAGCTAAATTATATTTTGGAGAAGATAGAAATGGTGATAAGTATGTATCTAATTTAGATAGAGATACATTAGTTAAGCCATTAAAAACTGCTGTAAGAAATAATGTCATTCCTAAATTAGTTGGAATTAGTCCTATGTCAGAAGCTGGTAGATCAGATTTTATAGTTTATTCTTATGAAGATTATATTTCTAATGAGAAAAGAACAATAAGAAGAAAGAATGGTAATACAGATCACCAACATAAAATGTTAATGCAGAAGGTGTATACAACAGATGCTAATAATAAAAGAGTTCCTCTTCTTCACATCACTGAAGGAAAGAATAAAAAAGGAGAACCTGTTATTTACACTAAACATGTATACAAAGCAATCAATGCTTTAGGTGATTCATTCAGAGCTCAAGAGTTCTACACAACAAACCAACAATCAGTATTAGATAATGGATTTGATAAAGTGAATGAAGTGAAAGATGATGTTATTGTAAATATATACAAAGGTGGTTCTATTTCAACTACTTTTACAGAAAATATAAATAAAAAACCTGAAGGTACAATAAATGTATATTGGGGACAAGCTGAATCTGCTACTTCTACAAAAATACTTTCTAATTTAGCTCCAAGAAAGTTTAGTTATGAAAGTGTAGATGGAGTTAGTAGAGAATATGGAAGTGTAGAACATGCTTATCAATCAAATAAGAATGGTAAGTTTGATAAAGCTACTTATGATGCTTATGTAGCTAAAGGTGGATATGGTGTAAAGATAGCTCCTAAACTTACAGAAGTTGGTAAACGTGCTAATTTACAAATAATGAAAGATCTAGTAGTAGAGTCATTTATACAAAATCCTAATTCAGAAGCAAGTAAAAAACTTCTTCAGTATAAAAACTTTACACATAATACAAATGAGTTAATTGATCAAGCTTTCCTAGAAGGATTAAAATTAGCACAACGTGAATTGTTAAATACAAAATCTGAAGGAGTGAAACTAAAAGATGGTAACACATACACTTCAGATCAATTGAATACAAAAATGCTTATGTCATTAGGATACAATATTATAGAAGCAGGAGAAATAATCAAAAATAATAAATGTTAATATGAGTTGTCCAAATACCAACCTAGAAGAATGGAAATTATTAGTAGCATCTAGAGGAGAAGATGTTGCATATGCTTTATGGGATCTTTATGAAGGAAATGTTCCTGAATCAGAAAGTAGATCTGAAATAGTAAAATCAGGATTAAAAGCTACAAGTATTTTACAATCTCCTAAAGCTGATCAGTTCTTTAATGCTGTAGCTAAAAACAAGATCTCTGGTGATTTCTTCTGGAAGAAAATGCAAGCTGATCTTGGTATTCCTAAAGATCAAATAGAAATTCTTAAATCATTTAATACACAAGATAGAGGAGAACTTATTTCTTCTCTTCTTGCTAATTATAGTTATGCTGTTGAGATTAATATTGCCCAAGAATCTTCTACTCGATATAAAGATGATTTATATGGAGGTTTTACCAATCAAGATTTTAAATATTTTGTAAATTATAAAGGAGAATTTATCAAAAAAGCTGTAGAACCTAAACTTGAAATAAATCCTAATACTGGAAAATCAGAGTTAATAGAACCTACACAAATTAAAATTACTAAAGAGGAATATGAACAATCATATTATATAAATATGCCTACTCAAATATATTCTAATCTAACAGTTCCAGGAGGAACTAACTATACAGAGAATGAAATAGCTACACCAGCTATTACACCAAGTATAAAAGGACATGCTCAGTTTGCTACAGATAAAGGTATTGGTTGGTTTAGAAGTGATGATGAAATTTACAGAACAAAACCATTACCTAATGAAACAGTTAGGGAAGAAATGGAAAGAGAAGAAAAAGAAAAATTATCTGCTCTTAAAACTCGTAGAATACTAGAAGTACAATCTGATTTATTTCAGAAGGGTAGAGATAATAAAAGATTAGTTGGTGAAAAAGATGAATATGATACAAAAGAAAAACAAGAAGAATCTAATAAAAATGAATTTGAAGAAGCTAAATTAAAAGGAGATAAAACTTTAGATGGTGATTTTAGTAGTGCTTATACTTATGATAATACCATCTATACTCATTTTAAATATAATGATGTATATGTAAAACAAAAAAGTTTAGCTAATCAAAAAAATATAAATACTACATCTAACCAATTCCTACAACTATTAAACCAAGGATCTAACTGGGTTACATTCTTTGTTAAATCTATTATACAAGATAGTGCTAAGAAAGGATATGAGAAAGTTTTATTTCCTAGTGGTAATACAGCTAGTAAAGTGGAAGGTCATACAACATTAGAAGAGTTTAAGAAGCAAAAAGAAGATAGAATTGCAGAACTTGAAAAAGAGAAAAAAAGATATAATTTTGAATCATTGCCTTCTGAATTAAAAACTAAAGAAAATCAAACAGAATATGATTTACAAATATCCAGTAGAGATACTGAAATAAATCAACTTAAACAAGAACTTGAAAGAGTAGAGAAAGAAGGATTTGGTGCTCTTAAACCTATCTATAACTTCTATGAGAACACTGTAAAGAATGTTCTTAACAAACAATATGGTAAAGAGAATGTAAAACAGATCACTGATGAGTATGGTAATACATGGAATGAAGTGGAGATTGTTCCTGAGAGAGAGCAACAACCTATATTATTCCAATCAGAAGATATGCCTGCATCTAAAGCAGCAGAAGAAACATTGAATACAATGAGAGCTGCTGCTGAACAAATGGGTATTGACATTCAAGACTTATTTGATTATGCTAAAGCTAATCCAAATGTAGATGTTAAGAATGTAAATGGACTTGCTGATCTTATGAAAGGGGCAATTGCTATTGCACAAGGTAAAGAAAATGTAGCATTAGTTGAAGAAATTGTTCACATTACAACAGCTATATTAGAACAAACTGATCCAAAACTTATAACAGAACTTATTAGTAAAATTGATAGATTCAAAATCTACAAGCAAGTGTTAGAGGTTTATAGTAAAAAGAAAGAGTATCAACTTGCTAACGGTAAACCTAACATTAGAAAGATTAAAAAGGAAGCTGTGGATAAACTTATATCTGAGGTGGTAGTTCATCAATCTGAGGGCTCTACAGAGTTCCCTGAACTAATGGAAGAAGAAACTAGAAACATGATTCAACAATTATGGGATATTATTCTTGATGTACTTAGAGGTGTGTATAAAAAATCTAATATTGATATATTTCAAACAACAGCTAGTAAAGTAAGATCTGGTGAAGTGGGCGGTACTGTAGCTGATATAAAAACTGATGGTGTATATTTTCAAGTAGATAATACTGTTAAAGCTAAGATAGATAACTTCTATAATAAAGTGAAAGACTACGCTAAAGAAATGGTATATAATCCTGAGATAAAAGATGCTCAAGGTAATGTAACTCAAAAAAGAGGATATACATTTAAAGGAGAACCAGTAGCTACAACTATTACAGAGAAAATTAAAAAGAATAAAAAGTTTCCAGAAAGAACACCTGAACAACAAGCTGTAGATGATGAGAAAAAAGATTGGGGATCTGAAGGACATAGATTCTTAGAAAAATATTTTGTTACAAATCTTATTGATCAAGATGGTTATAAAAAACCAGTGTTTGGAACTAGTCGTATAGATTCTACATTAAGTTTAGATTTACAAAAACAATTAAAAAACTTTGCAGAAGAACTAATTGCAAGTTATCCTGAAGGAACAAGATTTCTTGTAGAAGAAATGGTTGTTAATACAAAAGAGAAAGGAATGATTGGATCTAGAGTGGATTTCAAAGCTGTATATCCTGTACAAAAGAAAGATGGAACTTTTGATATGAAGATTGATACTCTTGACTGGAAGTTCACTACAGTGGATAAAACTAAGTATGACGATATATCAAGAGATAAAATAAAAGATTGGGTTCCTCAAATGGGACAGTTTGTTGCTATTGATTATACATATGGTGCTACACAAAATCAAATTGGTAAAGCACGTATGATTCCTTTTATAATGAATTATAATTATAGAATACCAGGAGATAAGAAATCTGGATTAGTTCCAGAGTCTATGGAGATAGGTAAACTTAATTCATTAGAAGAAACTAATCTTTATTTACTTCCTGTACCAATCTTATCTGAAACTACAGGTAATGAGCAAGTGGATAAATTAATCACCTCTTTACAAGCTCAATGGGATAAACTATATAGTAAAGATGTTACATTTGAAAATAAGGATAAGAGAATTGCTGATTTATCAGAACTTAGTAAAGCTATTCGTTTCTTACATTTAAAGCTTGATTTCGAACCATTGGTTAATGTTGGTAAAACATTCTTAAACAATGCTGCAGACACATTAAAAGAGTTTAATAATATAAAGTTTGCAGATTTAAATGATGTTGAACTAGATAAGAAATTAAAAGATTTAATTTCTTATAAGGAAGGGGCACAGAAGTATGCCAACTTAGGAGATACATTTCTTTCATACTATCCTAGAAAAGAATTAACCAAAGAAGGACAAAAGGTGGTAGATGACTTAACTAATATATCTAGAGCTACAGACAACATGCTTAAGGTGATAGATGATCTTCAGAAACAATTTGTTGTAGAATTAGCTAAAAGAGAAAAGTTTACAACAGAAGAAACAGAATTGTCTGTACTAGACGCAGAAGTTAGTATTGTAGGAATGTCAAAATCTTTCTTAGAATCTAGTAAACTATCTTCTATGATAATAAACTTAACTACTAATTTGATAATGGTAGCTAAGAAAGTTGTAGATGGTAAAGTTAGAAAACAAATAAAACAATTTGGAGATGCATTAATCCCATTAGAAAAAGAAGCAAAAGCAAGAGGTGTAAAAGCTTTTGATATGATTGCTACAAAGTCTAAAGATGGAATGTTACTTATTAAAAAAATTAACCCTGAGTTTTGGGTTAAGGTTAATAAAGCTAAAGAGGATAAGAACAAACAATTCTTCTTAGACAATATAAACTTAGATGAATATAATGCTCTTGCTAAAACAGCTATTGAACAAAGAACTACAGATGCTAGTAAAAGACAATATGCTTCAGATCCAGAAACTAATGAGAAATATAAAGAATATGCTATACAAGCTATAAAGAATGCATTAGATATAACTAGTGAGTCTTTTAATGGATATAATGATAAAACATTTGGATATTTATTTAATAAATCATTTAAACAGGATAAAAACTATTCTAAAGAATATATAGAAATGTCTAAAAGCAAAGCTGCTTTAGATGTTTGGAATATTTTTACAAAGCTAAATGAAAGAGCAGAAGGTATGGGCTATCTTGGAGAATATAAAGATTCATTTTTTCCATTAATAGAAGCCACTATATTAGAAAAGTTTTATCAAACTAGTAGTGTATTAGGACAAACAAAAGATTTCTTTCAAGATTTTTACAGAATAAAAGTTAATGAGGAACAACAGTTTTCTAAGAATGATCCAGAAACAGGAAAAGTTAAACTAGTTATTCCTAAACTTTTTACAAAAACAGATAAAGCTATTGAACAACTTTCTACAGATTTAAATAGAGTTGGTAGTCTATGGATAAAATCTATAGAAGAATATGAAAACAAAAAGAATTTAGAAAGCCAACTTCTCACATTATATTCTATAGAAAATGCTAAGGGGAGTGTTATAATAGAAAATGGAAAAGTGGTATTTGAACCTGGTAGTATAAAACCTAAAGTGAACCTTAATGAAAATAAAAATGCTGATTTGTTAAAAGTTATCATTAATGATTATTTATATAATTTAACAGAGAATCAAAACTCATTAGGTAATATAACTATATCTGCAGCTGCTTCTAAATTAGGTAAAACAGAAGAAGGAGCAGAGAAGGTTGAAGTGGCTACAAAGAAAATAATATCTACAGCAAATACATGGGTACAATCATTAGCTGTAGGACTTAACGTACCTATTGCAATTGCTAACTGGGCAGGTGGTCAATTCTTAGCAGCTATTCAATCAGGAGGATTTTATAACTTCTGGAATGATTTTGAAAAAAATAATGTAAGAGTTTGTACAGGTCAGATGTCTACTATAGAAAGAGGACTTTTAGATCTTATACATCCATTGAATGAAGATGTTACAATGGAAGAAAGAAGAAGTCTTGCATGGAAACAAGGATTTAAAGAATATCTTTCCACATGGTCTTTTACAGATGTTATGCAAGTTACTAACTCTTTCCCTGAAAAAAAGTTACAATATGCTAATGCTTTAAGTTTTATTGATAACTCAATTGTAATTGATGGTGAGATTCGTAACATAAGAAAATACCTAAAAGAACAAGATAGAAAAACTAAATACTCTCTATCTGATAGTGAAAGAAAATCATTAGAATCTACATTTGAAAAAAGAGTGATGGATTTAAAAAATGCTCCTAATGCATTAAAGAATATAGCAAAGATAGAAGATGGAGAAACAGTCATTCCAGGTGTTAGTGATTTGAATGTTGCTAAGTTTAGTTTACAAGTATCAGAATATGCTAGAACATTAAACGGACAAATGAGCTCTACTAACAAAGCTGGTTATAGAAGAGATACAATGTTTAGTTCATTTATGATGTTCAAAAACTGGATACCTAAACTAGTTACTGCTAGAGGTATGGATATTAAAAAGAATGTTGAACTTGATACATGGGAATATGGTAGAACAAGAGCATTCTTTAAAACAGTTGCATTTTTAGGTAAGTCTAATATAACATCAATGATTGATATTATTAATGGTACTGAGAAAGGACTTAAAATATTAGATGAATTACTAGAAGCTAAGAAAATAGAACATTATAAAAAAACAGGACAAGAGTTAGAAATAACACAAGAAGAGTTTTATGATCTTATGAGAGAGCAATTACAAAATCAAGTAAAAGAACTTGGTTTACTTCTAGGACTATTAGCAATTGTGTTTGCTGCAGCTGCTGCTGAACCACCAGAAGATGCTACAGATGCTGAAAAGAATGCATACAAGTGGTATAGTAAAGTTATAAATAAAATATCTGATGAGGTGTCTTTCTATTATAATCCTATATCATTTGAATCTATAACCAAAGGAAGTTTACTACCTTCTGTAGGACTTCTATCTAAAGGATTAAAGATTGTACAACAGTTATCATTAGAAGGATATGGGTTGGCTACAGATAATGAAAAAATGATGAAAGATTCTCATGGATTAAAATACACATTAAATATTATTCCAGGTTTATCTCAAGCTCAAAATCAAGCTCTTGCATATTTATATCCAGAATTAGCTAAAGAAATGGGAATAAGAGTTTCCAAAGAATCAAGATCACGATAATACTTTTTTAAAATATATAATTAATAATTAACTTTCTTTACATGAGAACATCTGCAATTTGCCCAACCTGTGCTGTATTTGAGAATGCTAAATGCATTATCTATAATGGCACCTATCTTAATAACATTGATGTTAATCCTTTAGAGGACTTACAAACAATATTAGGTAAGATAAATACTAAATTAGTACCATTATCTGGTACCACTGCTCCTAGTAGTTCTGCTACATATTTAGGACAAACTTATTTGAATACAGCTAAGTCTATGCTATATTTTGCTAAAGCTGTAGGTACAGGAGCTTCTGATTGGAGACTTGTATTAACTACTCCTTTAGTAACACCTGAGTATGCTAATAACTCTGCTGCATTATTTGCTGGTTTAGTTGCTGGTCAGATCTATCGTACAGGAGATATTCTTAAAATAGTTCACTAATAAAATATATTTAGCTTATGCTATATTATGAAGGATATCTCCTTCAGCTATTTTATTATTCCAAATATAAAATTTATATTTGCTAGATATAATGGTATAATCATTGCATCGTTACTTCTATGTATACGTATGCTATACTAACTCCCCTCACCCCATATGGAAAACGCATTTGAAAAACAAGTGGAAAAAGAATTAAAAAGCATGGACCAACGACTCTATGATCTAGAAGAGAAAATGACTTCTATAGATACTAAGCTAACACAAGTAGTGGATGCAATATTAGGTAATGCACTAACCAAAACTGGTGGTTTTGTTGCAGACATAGCTGAGCTTAAAGAAAGAATAAAAGAATTAGAAAATAAGATTCAGAAACAAGAGGAGTTTAAGAAAAGATTTACTTGGACTGTAGGTATAATCATAGCTATTGGAGCATTGATTCAATATCTATCTGTAGTGTATAAAAATATAAAATAATAATGAAAAACTGGAAGACCACTCTAACAGGACTTTTATTAGCTTCAATGATAGCTTTACAACCATTAGCAACAGATGGACTAGATCTAAAGAAAGACTGGTTTAAATTTGTTCTAGCTATTGGTATTGCTGTATTTGGATATTTGTCTAAAGATCATGACGTAACAGGTGTATAAAATGATACTAAATAAGTTTCTTGATAGTTTAGAAAAACAATGGCTTGCGGTGATTATTGCTGCATTATGGCTATTTAGTTACACTGTTTCCCAAGAAAAGAATTCTAACTTAATTAATCAAACTAAAGAGTTAGAAACCAAGGTGTATCAACTTGAAAAGAAAGACCACAGATCTATTAAGATGATTGATAGTCTTTCTAAGATAGATACATTAATAGTCACTAAGATTAAAACTATAAAACAAAAAGAATATGTACAAGTTAAAGTTATTGATAGTCTTCCTATTAGTGGGCTTCAAAAGTTTTTCTCAGATCGTTACGAAAGATAGTGTTGTTGTTCTAACAGAAAAACAAGCTAGAGCTATAGCTAAAGATCTTGTACATTTAGATGCTGCTAATCAAATCATAGAAGAACAAGAATGCAGAATCAAAAACTTTGAGAAGAAGGAAGTTCAATTTAAGAATCAGCTAAGTATAAAAGATTCCATCATAACATATCAAAAGGAGATTATTGATATCAATAAACAGATTATCAAGAACAAAAGACCTTTTGAGGTGCATGGATATGCTGGTGTTCAAACAACACAATTTACATTAAAAGAACCTACATTATATACAAACCTAATGCTTGAATTTATAAGATTTAGTATAGGAGCATTATATTTTGTACAACCAAATAACCCTCCAGGTTATGGTGTAATACTAGAATATAACTTATTTTAATAAACCATGGACAAAACAACATTAGATAGAATTAATTTATTACATCCTTCTGTAAGAAAAGAAATGGAAGACATTATTAATGAATGTAATAAAGCTCTTACAGGAAGATCACAAGTTAGAATATCACAAGGACTAAGAACATTTGCAGAGCAAGATGCTTTATTTAACCAAAGACCAAAAGTGACTAATGCTAAAGGTGGACAGTCAGTTCATAATTATGGTTTTGCTGTAGACATTGTATTGATTATAGATGGTAAAGATGCTAGCTGGGATACACATAAAGATTGGGATGGAGATAAAATATCAGACTGGGATGAATGTGTAAAGATATTTGCTAAGCATGGATGGAGCTGGGGAGGAAATTGGACAAGCTTTAAAGATATGCCTCATTTTGATAAAATAGGTTTTAATAATTGGAGAACATTACAAACTAAACCTAGAGATAAATCTGGGTATGTAATTATATAATAATGGCAAAAGTAACCAACACAGTAGAAAAGCTAGTTAAACCAAACATAAAACGTCCTGGTGTACATGCTAAATCACAAACATCTTCTTTAAAGAGTTCTAAGAATTATAAGAAACTTTATAGAGGACAAGGTAGATAAACTATGACTGTAATATTTCAAGGACATGTAGCAACTGATGGTAGTACAAAAATAACTTGTACCACCACTTCTTTGGTTATAAATAGTATTATAATTAATAATCTAGACACTGCTTATGTGTTTAATCTAAATAGATATATGACTGGCCCTGGTATACATGAAGTGCCTATATATGAATTCACATTAGATGCAGGAGATTCAGTAAGAGATCTTGAAACATACACTCTTGAGAATGGAAACTATTTGCAACTAATTTCTGATGTTCCTGGTACAACATTTTATATTAGTGCTACACAATCATAATGGTACAGATATTAGATAAATATGGAAACACATCTACCGATGATGCTAGAGTTCTTGTTTTAGATAAAAATGGGAACATAAAGAGAGTTGGTAGTGGAGGTGGTGGTTCTCCCACTGGTCCTGCTGGTGGTGATTTATCTGGTACATATCCAAATCCCACTGTTGTATGGGCTAATGGAGAAATAGTTTACAATGGTGTATATTATCCTCTATCTACAAACCCTGCAGGTTATTTAACTTCTGCCACACTTCCTATATCAGGAACAACTAACTACATACCAAAGTTTACAGGAGCTAATTCATTAGGTAATTCAAATATTTTAGAATTAGCTTATGGTGTTACATATATAAACTATTCAGGAACAGCAGCGTTAGATGGTAATACACAATTATCAATTCAGAGAGGTCAATCTCAAGTAGATGTTGCATTAGGTAATCCAAGTATCTCTCAAGTAAGTAGTATAATAAGTGACAATACAGCTGGATTAGAATTAAAATCAAAGGGATCTTTAAGTTTAAAAGCTGGATCTACTTATACAGAAGGTATAAATGTAGCCACTACAGGTAAATTAATCTTTACACAAACTCCAGACACAGGAACTACATCTGATTATTTATTATTAAGAGATAGTTCAGGAAATGTAAAACAAATTGCATATCCAACTATACCAACTGTTGGAACTTGGGGAGCATTAAACTATCCTACTTGGGTATCAGGAACACCATTTGTTAAAATGACTGCTGCTGGTACATTTGCTTTAGATACAAACACATATTTAACAGGTATAACATCATCTGATGTAACAACTGCTTTAGGATATACACCAGTTACAAATGCTAGGACATTAACTATTAATGGAACTACATATGATTTAACAGCTGATAGAAGCTGGACAATATCTACATCATCATCCCCTCTTACTACTAAGGGTGATTTATTTACATTTAATTCAACAAATGCAAGACTACCAGTAGGATTAGATACTCAAGTATTAATTGCTGATAGTACAGCATCCACAGGTTTAAAATGGGGAACTAATACTGCTGCAACACCAACAGGTTATTACTTAGCAATATCAGATAGTACAACACAAGATAATCCTACAGCAAATACACCAAGAGCTGTAAAGTTTAATACTACAGATTTATCTAATGGATTTTCATTACAAACACAAACTGCTGTATTTACAGGAACTATAAATAATGGTGGTGCTGGTGCAGGAACTGTATTAAATGTTACAGCTGTTACATCAGGAACATTAAAAGTGGGTATGGTATTAACAGGTGGTAGCATAACTGCTGGAACTTTTATATCTGCATTTACAAGTGGTACAGGAGGAATAGGTACTTATGTAGTTTCAGTATCACAAAATAGAACATCTGCTACATATACAGGAACAATGACTTCTCAAATTGTAGTTTCTAATACAGGAATTTACAATTTACAGTTTTCTTCTCAAATGGATAAGAGTGATGCAGGTGTTGATTATGTAAATTTTTGGTTAA
>Ga0209188_1000157_pt1 | contig 76657 bp, 60 predicted proteins | sample C_130625_EF_Meta_FD_187307 | JGI IMG/M metagenome (GOLD analysis project Ga0209188, IMG submission 187307) | Freshwater microbial communities from Lake Croche, Canada to study carbon cycling - C_130625_EF_MetaG (SPAdes) (version 2) | ecosystem: Environmental > Aquatic > Freshwater > Lake...
TGCTTGGTCTAATTCTTCTTGTTTTCTTTTATTTTCATCATCTTCTTCTGCTTGTTGAAATGCTTGGTCTAATTCTTCTTGTTTTCTTTTATTTTCATCTTCATCTTCTGCTTGTTGAAATGCTTGGTCTAATTCTTCTTGTTTTCTTTTATTTTCATCTTCATCTTCTGCTTGTTGAAATGCTTGGTCTAATTCTTCTTTTTTCCTTTTATTTTCATCATCGGAATTCAATTGTTCTGCTCCTTTTTCATTTTTATCAAATCCATAATCTTCATTGGTTTGCTCAACTGTATTTGGAGTAGTAAATTTTGAACTAAGAATTTCATTCAAATCAATATCGGATTGTTTATTATATACTCCTTCATCAATAGTTATTAGTGGCTCATTGCTATCATATACATCCTCATTAATACTGTATAATGTAATTTTATCATTTTTTTTTTCAAAAGTAACATTTATCATTTCCGTTTCATCCTGGTTAATATCTTCCATACCTATACACTATATCCACATTTTATTATCAAACAAAATCATATTTAAAACCAATTTTATCAATAGGAATAGTAACCATAACAGCATCTCTATCCATTTTAGAAATCCAAAATACATATTCGCCATCTTTGATAGTAAATCCAATACAAAATTCTATCCCTAAATATTGAAAATTAAAATTATCACTAAATTTCATAGGTTCAAAAGTTTCTCTATCTAAAGCAACCAATATATGATAATACCTTCTTGGAACAGTCTCTTCACTAAAATGTACAACTCCCACTAAAAATTCGCCATTATCCATAAACGTAGTTGACCCACGAACTTTATGAAAAAAAGGGCTATGGATTTTGTAACTCTTAACGATTTCTAGTGTATCATTATTATAATTCATTCTACCAATTTCCATTGGAAACCATTTATAAATAAAATATTCTTCATTATTCTTTACTAAAGGTATCCAATTTTTCTCACAAACTGTATTGTACGGGGGAAACGCCACTAAACAATTATTGTATTCACACATTATTGGGTCATATTCCCCTATTATCATTCTATTATATCCAGTTGGTGAGTAATTTATATTTGTCGCAATAAATTTGATATTATCTCCAATACTATACAATCGTATATCTTCTAGACCATAAAAATAACAATTATTGGATGGTAATCTCACTGTTATCTCTTGCATTTCACTGAAAAAAAACGGAATAAAATCGTCTTTCAAATAAGAAACAAAATTCTTTGTAACAATAATATCTTTCGGGTGTTTAATTGAACAATGCCCGTTGTCTGAATACCAATAATTTACATATCGTGTGTTCAATATATGTTTGCTATTATGACATAAATAACTTGCTGATGTTGGTTCAAAATTATCTACTTTTGGATATAAATATTCTTTCTTTTTTAAATCATCATTTAACGAAATGCTACAAAAATTTGCTGGTATTTTTAAAATACTATCATTATGGTCACCATAGTACCAAGTAGGAAACCATAACGTATTTACTTCCAACCATGCCCAGAAATTCACTTCCCATACTAATTTTTTATTATATTTTATAAAATCTACAAAATATTCTCTATATAATTCATTCAAATTGCCTACTGATTTCGCATCACCTAATAAAAATCCTCCACAAAATCTCCAATATACGCTATTCATAATACTGTTATCTGTCTCTATCATTCCTTTTTTATCCCAACAACCAGGTATAACTAAAAATTCTGGGCATAAAGGGCGTTTAGATAGTATTTTCAAATATTCCAATGTTTCTTCTTTTTCCTTGAAAATATACGAAATGCTGAAATCTATCCAAGCAAAATGTGTAGAATTCCAATAGTTATTATCTATTGCTTTTTTCAAAAATTCGGCTTTAGAATTTATTATTATCATAAATTCTTTATTATCTTTCAATTCATTCCTTGTATTTGGTAAAGTGTATTCTAATCCTTCACACCATTGATAAGCCCAACAATCATTTATATTGAAAAATTCAATATATAGGTTCTCATATTTTTTCAAGTTTTTTATTTCTTCTTCATAGATATTCATATCTAAATCTAAAAATAAATGTATATTTATTCCTGTTTCAGCAATATCACGAAACTTGTTTATTCGCCATTCTATTGTTTTATCTTCAAATTGTTTTTCTTTATAGATATCAGTAAATGATGTTACAAAAGTAATATTTGTAGTGCTATTATTCATTTTATTGAAATGTTCTTAACTATAATATTGTTATAAATCTATATTTTTTTAATAAAATATATATTTTTTCGTTACAAAAAATATAAAAATATGTATTATTATAATAAAAATGAGCGAAACATTTGATACAAATAAAGTATGCATTATAATAGCTTCTCATATTTCAAATACTAAGAGAATAGGACATTTGATAGACTGTTTATCATCTTTATTGAAACAAACCATTGTTGTTCCAATTTATTTAACTATTTCTTTTGATAATAAAGAGTTACAAAGTCAATATGCCTTATTATTTTCAGAAATAACATTTTTACATAATATCAAATTACATACTATTATTAGAACATCAAAAACTCCGCAAATGCGACATATGGATTTACTATTGCCTTTAATCGAAAAAAAACATAATTGGGTTATGTTCTGTGACGACGATGATACTTATGAACCACAACGTGTTCAAATATTTATAAATACTATTATAAAAGGGTTGAATGATATTCAAGAAATACCCAATAAACAATTTGTAGGAATTTATGAAAGTATTGATGGAAAACCACATACTGAAAAAAGGCAAGAATATTGGTGTTATTGTGTAAATATTGATTTATTAATACGATTTATGGAAACATTAAAGCCTTTTCCTGATGTAATTGATAATAAGTGTTGCGATGTATTATTCGGTGAATATTTGAGACGTTTAAGTGCTAATTTATTATTTGCGATAATAGACCTTAAATTATATAATTATCGTATTGATGATAATAGTGATAGTATCACTGGTGAGATTAAACAAACAAGTAATATTGTAAGAAAACCAATGAATGTTACCGCAGAAAATATGGAAGAATGTGCGAAAGATTTGGATAAATATTTAGATAACAATATTGAAATTTATTTACATGATACCTATTTGAGAACAATTGTAGGAATGGATTTTGATAATATTTTGAAACATGAGTTTATGATTGAATATAATGTTTTAAATATGGTAAAAAGGAAACATATGCAAAAGATTTTTGATTTTCATAATAGATTACGTGAAATCACAAATTTAGTATTTGATATCAAACTATGATTTTTTTGTTATGACTACTTCTCTGAGAACATTTTTCAATATTTTATCCATAAATTTTTCTTCTTCTTCGTCATTACGACTACCTAAAGCAGCAAGCGATAACTTTATAAATTCATCATTTTCTTTTGTATTCACTTTTACACATTCAGGATGCTTTGCTTGCCATTTTGGAAATTGGTTCAAATTCAATTGTGCTACTTTTTTGACTACTTTCTTGAATTTATTTTTTTCTTGGTTCTCTTTTATCCAAACATTATCGTCTTTGATATAAAGTGTTTCTCTTTTGAAATCAGTACAGTGCATGGGTCGTTTTTCAACTTCCATGTCTTTCATTTCATTTATTATTATGCGGGATATTCCCTCTACATATCCTAATTTACCGGTAGCCTCAAAATCTTCTACTTTTAACTCTAATGAATTTACAAAATCGGTTATATTGATAGCGTCTTTACACGTTTCATTCAAAAAAAATTGTAAATTGAATTGTTGATTTGTATTATTCAATGTATTATTATTATTTATAACTGACGGTGTCTGTGCCATCGTTAGTAATTTATTCTGTAATTCTTTGTTTTGCTCTATGAGAATATTCTGTAATTCCTTACTTTGTTTGAAAAATTCCATAAACATTTCACTAGTTATTGTATTTGATGGTGCTTTTTCCGAAATAACATCAATTGTTTTACAGTTATATTTATTTTTATGTTTCCACAAACTATTGTAGCTATTGAATTGTTTGTTACAACCATCACAATAATGTTTTGGCGAGTTTTTTATCGTCTCATTTTGGTCATTATTGATTTTATGCTTCATTGTCAATAAATGTTTGTTATAATCATTTTGTTTAGACGTATTATAATTACATTTTTCACAAATAAAATTAAGAGAGATATTTTTGCGACAATTTGTTGATAAAGTCGCATTTTTATCTCTATTTTGATGTTTCAGTGTCAATAAATGTTTATTATAATCAGAAAGTTTGCTAGTAACATAATAACAATATTCACAAATAAAATTTTCTTTATTTTTTTCGTTTTTTATATTGACATTCATATAAAATTAGTCAATATAAAAATCTCCTAAATACTCGCTAAATATTTTTTTATAAAAAATTATGCTAACAAATATTGAATTATCTTATTTGGATTTAAAGCGTTTCCGAGTAAAATGGGTTTTTTGTAAAAAACTCTATTCAGGTTTTGAAAATTGGACATTTTTAAAATGTCCATTTTCAAAAAGCTCGCCTATTTTTTTGTCGGATTTTTATAAAAATTATTTGAGAAGTTTGGGTTGTTTATCCAAAACCACTTCTTTTAGTACATTTTTCATTATTTTGCTCATAAATTTTTCTTCTTCTTCGTCATCACGACTACCTAAAGCAGCAAGTGATAACTTTATAAATTCATCGTTTTCTTTCGTATTCACTTTTACGCAATCAGGATACTTTGCTTGCCATTTTGGAAATTGGTTTAAATTCAATTGTGCTATTTTTTTCACTACTTTCTTAAATTTGTTTTTATCATTGTCCTCTTTGGTCCATACATTATGGTCTTTGATATAAAGAGTTTCCCTTTTGAAATCAGTACAATGCATGGGTCGCTTTTCAACTTCCATATCTCTCATTTCATTTATTATTATTCGTGATATTCCTTCTACATATCCTAATTTTCCTGTAGCTTCAAAATCTTCTACTTTCAATTCTAATGAATTTACAAAATCGGTGATATTTATAGCATCTTTACATGTTTCATTTAAGAAAAGGCTTAGATTGAATTGTTGATTCGTATTGTTTAGAGTATTATTATTGTTTATTATAGATGGCGTTTGTACCATAGTTACTAATTTGTTCTGTAATTCTTTGTTTTGCTCTATGAGAACATTTTGTAATTCTTTACTTTGTTTGAAAAATTCCATAAACATTTCACTTGTTATTGTGTTTGAAGATTCTTTCAATTTATAAGAACATTTTTGCTGATGTTTCCATAAACCACTCGTTGATAAAAATGAGTTATTACAATTAATACATAAATGCTGTTGAGTTTCGTTTATTCCTTGACTTTTCAATATATGTTTTTTACTTTTTTCATGCTTGACAAAATCACTTTTATGTGTTGTATTATAATTACAACATTGACAATGGTGTGCGGATTTTTTTTGGGAATTATTATTTCCTTCTATTTCCATCAATCTGGAACGATGTTTCAGTGTAGAATTATGTTTCAATAAATCTTTGTAATATAATGTATTATAATCACAAATTTCACAATTAAATTTTTCGCGGATTTTTTTTGGGAATTTTGGGAACTTCTCCATAAAATATGGAAATAAATTTTTCTCTAAATTTCTCCTCAATTTTTAAAATGAAAAAAATTATGCTAACAAATATTGAATTATTTTATTTGGTTTTAAAGCGTTTCCGAGTAAAATGAACTTTTTAGCAAAAAATCCATTCAGGTTTTTGAAATTGGACATTTTAAAAATGTCCATTTTTCAAAACCCAACTACTACTTTTTGTCAGACTTTTTACATGAGACTGAAAAATAGAATTTTTGTAAAGACTATATTATTCACCCCAACAATAATAATAAAAAAATTGAATTACTTTTTCTTTTTATTTTCAATTTCAATTAAACAAAAATGAACGAATTTAAGAATTCCCGTATTTTAGTATTTGATGTAGAAACTACCGGTTTATTACCAAAAACTGATGCTAGTGGTAATGTACCAACATTAGGACAATATCCGTATGTTGTACAATTTAGTTTTCTAGTTTATAATAAAACATTAAAAAAAATAGAAAAAACATACGATTATTATATTGATATACCATCAAATATTATAATCCCCGAAAAAATAACCGAATTAACAGGTATCAATCGCGAAATTTGTGATAAAAAAGGGGTTTCATTTGTATATGCTATTGAAAAATTCTATAATGAATATATTAATTGTTGTTGTATTGTAGCACATAATTATGAATTTGATAAAACAATGATTAAAGTGGAATTACAAAGAAACAAAGATAAAATAAACGAAGTCGCACCTTATTGTTTAAATACTTTTAGTTTGTTGTATGAAGAAATAAATAAAATTCGTAATTATTGTACTATGCGTGCTGGAACAAATATTTGTAATATTGCTGTAAATAATGAAACTGGTAAAACATATAACAAATGGCCAAAATTATCAGAATTATATTTTCATTTATTCAAAGAAATACCTGAAGGCTTTCATAATTCAATGGTTGATATATTAGCTTGTTTAAGATGCTATTTGAAAATACATATAAATTATGAAATTACCAAGGAAGAATTCCAACGTTTATTAGAAAAAATAGAAAAAAAATAAAAATACAAAAAATACAAAACTAAAAATGTGAGCACAAATGCTCATATTTTTTTATTATTATAATAATTTAGAATAAAATGAATATATTTTGTATAATAAAATGGATATTTGCTCACAGCCCACTCAAAATGATTTTGCGATTGCTGAAAAAGTGAATAATTTTATGATGAATGATGTAAATAAAATTACCCGTAGCGGTCGTAGTTACGGTGGTAAATTCAAAACAAAAAATAAAACTAGAAAATATAAAGGTGGTGGAACAACGCATTGTCATATGATCTGTGCTGCTATTATATTTTGTATTATGGGTGGAACTGCCGCAGGTGTTTATTATTTTTATGGTGCCGTAGCCGGAGTATTAGAACAAGCCGCAGGAAAAGGAGCATTATGTAGTTCTGGTGCGTGGGGTTTCGGACAAAATCAGCTAAGGGGAATGTTTGGACAACCTAGTTGTAAAGAAGCAGCAGACAATTATTATAATAATCTCAATACTATATATGGTACAATATCTGGCGCAATTGGAACTATTACCGCAGCAACGTTGTATAGTCAATATGGTAATTTGTATAATTCTGTTGTAAAAATAACTGGTTGTACAACAGCAGAAATCGTACCCGCAACTGGTACAAATTCAACTTGTAATGCAACTAGCGGGGGAAATCCGCCATTAAAAAATATGCCATCAACTATGAATAATGAAATGAAAACTATAATCCAACCTACAAAAGAGTCAATGGATATTTATAAAAATTTAAAAGAAGCATTAACAGAAAAAGGAGGAAAAAGACGGAGAACAAAAAGAAAAATATATAAATAATGTATATATGGATTATTTAAAATTAAGTAATCCCGATAATCGTGATATAATAAATGAATTTATCAAATTGATGAATAACGATGAAGATTTAGCAATAGAATATATTCATAATTTACCAAGTATATTATTAACAAAACAAATTCAAAGAGTAAAATACAAATATTATTTGATATTTAATGCTATATTGAATGGAAAAGATAAATTCGTCCTCGATATGTTAGAAAAAAAATTTATTGATCCAAAAATCAAGGAAAAAGAACGAGATGAAAATATGTTCTTTTTTTCATTAACACATAGACGTTATGAACTTGCGAACGCATTATTTGATAGTGGGTTGTTTAATCCGATTGAAATCAATAAAGAAGGACAAGAACCACTTGATTATATTGAATTTGAAAATGATGTTGAAAATGACCCAAAAAAAGATATAAAAATAGAGCTATTTATAAAAATATTGTATTATTATATTGAAAAAGACATTATTAATGATTCATTCCAAACAGCAGTACAATATATTTGCGATAAACAAGGGTTGATAGAAGAAATAAAGGATAATTTGAATAACAAAAAAACATTAAAAATAAATATAAAAAAATTCAAAGAAGTTATAAATTTGAATAAACCAGAATTATTTTGTTCTGAACCAGTAAATACTGAAGCAAGTAATTTTGTAAATGTTTCGGGTATCTCAAATAGAAATTTGAAATCAAATAAAAAAACAACGAAAGCCAAAGAAATAAAGGCGAGAAAAACAGTTATAGCAATTCCTGATAATAGTGAAAATTTTGATACAAATTATTACGACACTGATGAAGAAATAGAATTTTTATTACCAAAACCAAGAAGTTACGGTGGAAAAAAAGTACAAAAAAAAAGAAAGACGGTAAAAAAATACAAAAAAAACAAAAGCAATAAAAACTTAAGATGAACACATTTCACATATTTCGTGTTCGTCATTTAAGGTATTCGTATTTTCTTTCTTTTCAGGTTCAATTGTAAATTGTTGAGCGTGATGACGTCCTCTGCGTCTCAAATAATATATTCCTGTTTTTAATCCTTTAGACCAAGAATAAAAGTGCATAGATGTAAGCATTGAATAATTAGGGTCTTCTAACCATAAATTCAAACTTTGACTTTGACAAATAAATGCTCCTCTATCAGCTGCCATATCAATTAAATGTCGCATAGGTATTTCCCATACAGTGCGGTATTTATCTCGTATTTTTTCTGGTATGGTTTCTATATGTTGAATACTACCATGGTTTGCTATGATATTATTCTTTATTTTTTCATTCCACATATCCAATTTTATTAAATCTTTCATCAAATATTTATTTGCTAATATGAATTCACCCGCTAATGTGCGACGATTATAAATATTACTTGTTATTGGCTCAATACATTCATTAAATCCAAGAATTTGCGATGTAGAAGCAGTAGGCATTGGTGCTAATAATAATGAATTACGTAATCCAACTTGTTTAATTTTTGTTTTCAAGCCATCCCAATCATATCTACTTTCTTTTTCATTTGGGTCAACGCCCCATAAATCAAATTGTAATTCACCATTACTTGCTGGGGAATTTTCAAATGTTTCATATGGACCTTGAACCTGTGCTAATTCACAAGAACGTTCTAATGCTGCGTGATAAATTGTTTCAAATATACATTTATTTATATATCTGGCTTTATCACTACAAAATGGTATATTCATCATCATAAATACATCGGCTAATCCTTGAACACCAATACCAATTGGACGATGTTTTAAATTACTGTTTTCAGTTTTTGGTGTTGGATAAAAATTAATATCTATAATACGATTTAAATTAGAAGTTACCACTTTTGATATTTCGTGTAATTTTTCATAATCAAAATATGGTTCAGGAACTGATGTATCAACAAATGTTGGTAAAGCAATACTGGCTAAATTACAAACTGCGGTTTCTTTATCGTCAGAGTACTGTAGAATTTCTGTACATAAATTTGACGATTTTATTGTGCCAATATTTTTTTGATTTGATTTTTTGTTACACGCATCTTTGAATAATAAATAAGGTGTGCCAGTTTCCATTTGTGCGTCTAATACTTGAAACCATAAATCACGTGCTTTCATAGTTTTCCTACCTTTTCCGTTGGCTTCGTATTTTGAATATAATTCATTGAATTCTTCACCATAAACATCTGATAAACCCGGACATTCGTCTGGACACATTAAAGTCCAAACGCCATCAGTTTTAATACGTTCCATAAATAAATCAGGTATCCATAATGCGTAAAATAAATCTCGGGCTTTTAATTCTTCATCACCGTGATTTTTACGCATTTGTAAAAACATTTCAATATCAGCATGCCAAGGTTCTAAATAAATAGCGAAACTACCATTACGCCGTCCGCCACCATTATGAACAATACCATTATGTATTAAATAATTATGTTCTTTTACCATTTGTAAATCATATAAAATTCCATTATATGTTTTTGGTGTTATCTTTTGTACTCGGCTTAATAATAAATTATTATATCTCATAAATTTAAAAAATTGTTTTTCATTGTATTCAATATTCATTAATTCACAAATCTCAGTAGTTTTTGGAATACGTAATGAATAACTAATTTTTTTATTTTCAATTATGCCGTTTTCAGTTTGATGGCTTTCACCAATTCTATCTCTAATATATCCACTAGTTAATACTCCTAATTTCATTGATAAAAACCTTACACATTCAATTAGATTATATGATGTATTATCAAATACTAATTCATCTTTTAAACAACCATCAGTATCTAATAACCCTTTCAAAATATATTTAGATTTTTCTATTGGTAAATTTAACCATTTTGGCAATATGCGTTTTTCTTTATTTTCATCATAAAAATCATTATATCTGAATGGTAAATGAATACATCTATTCCATCTTAATCTTGTTGTATTATTATTTATTTCTATTTTATAATCTACACATCTATCATTAAAATAATTAATCATAAAATCTAAAATGTGCTTTTTATTCGTTGTATGCATAGAAATATAACCACAACTATCTGTTTTATTAGACATTGAACCATCACCAAGAATAACTCCATAAACATAACAATCATCAGCAGAAATATTTGTTACATCTTTTGAGAAATCAGGAATATGATATACAATCATATCATCATTGTCAATATCTTTTGCGTCAATCCATTCAAAATCGCATATTTTTTTATCTAATCTATTTTTTATTACTTTGTAGTTAAGACCTTTTTTCTGTCCACTTAAAACATAAACTGGATGTTCTGGTGTAATTGTTAAATTATTAATAGAGTGCATTGTCTCTATTTCTAATATTTCTCCTTCATAAGGATGCTCAAGTACATTTTGTATTACTTCAGTTTCTCCTTTCAAATTATAAATTTCGGTTTCATTCATAACACAGTGTTGTATTTGTTTAGGTCCTTGTGTTGTATAAATAATTGTTTCAGGAAGAATACATTGATCAACGTACTTAGCTGTATTATTAAATACTTTTAGCATTGGAACAATACCATTAGAAGACCCGTTTGTTCCACGAATATGACTGCCGGAAGCACGAACATTATGTATATGTAAACCAATACCGCCAGCCCATTTGGAAATCAAAGCACAATCTTTTAATGTATTATAAATTCCTTCAATACTATCATTTTCCATAGCAATTAAATAACAAGAAGATAATTGTGGGTGTGGTGTACCAGCGTTGAATAAAGTAGGTGTAGCGTGTGTAAAATACTTTTGAGACATCAATTCATAAGTTTCTTTTACTTTTTCATAGCTATCTCCGTGTATCCCAATTGCTACACGTAACCACATATGTTGTGGTCGTTCTACAGTAATTTTATTAATTTTCATTAAATATGCGCGTTCTAGTGTTTTAAATCCGAAATAATCAATCAAATAATCTCGCGAATAATCACATAATTTATCATATTTTTCACTATTGTTATTAATTAAAAAGTATAAATCACGTGATATCAATGGTGAATGTTTACCATTTTTATCACTATATTCATACAATTGTGACATAACATCACTAAAAGTATTACTAGTATTTTTATGATGATTTGAAACTATAATTCTTCCTGCGAGTGTATTATAATCTGGATGTATAGAGGCCATAGAAGCACATTGTTCCGCGCTTAGTTCATCTATTTTAGTAGTAGAAATACCATTATATAATTGGTCAATTACCTTCATAACAAGGGTTGTATAATTAATTTTTATTCCAACTTCATTACCAATAGTTTTTATTCTTTTTAATATTTTATCAAAAGAAACAATTTCTTTATTACCATCGCGTTTGGTAACATACATTTCTTCTTCTTGTGACAATAATGCTGATTTTATAATTGAAGACATATTATAAATATTATTATAATAACGAAAATAACATTTATATTATTTTTTATTTCATTATTTTTATAAAAAATAATTTAATGACTTGTTCCATCAAAACGGTTTCCTTTTACAAATACTAGTTCATATAAAGTCCATAATTTATTAAAATGTTCTGGAAACATTACATCTTCATTTATTAATTGTACGTTTTGAGGTTTTCCAAATGTAAAATCAACATCTTTATATGCTTGGTGTAAACAGCCAATATTCCAACCATTTTCAATAATTAATCGTGACATTTTTATTTCTTTTTCCATTACCGCTTCAAAAAAACCATTAACATATTTAGTAACTGAAAATAATTCTTTTTCAATTAAAAATTCCAATGTTTCTCTATTCATAGCAAAAATATAAGATTGTAAATGTATATAATTCAAACGCTCTTCTTCAGTAAAATCTTTTTTATAAAAATATTTTAAAATATGTGTTTGTGGGACATTAATAGTTGAACCAAATAATTTTACTTTATCGTTTAATCCTTGTAAATAGACATCAGTCCACTTTCCTTTATAGTAACTAGGCAAATAAGGTCCACTAACAGATGAGTTTACAAAAATAAAATTATCATATTTTTTATACAAATCATCTGTTAAAATTCCTTCTGACCAACCACCGAAATCAAATCCTATATTATCTCGTTTGATTACTTTTACGTAATCAAATTCGGGTAAAAAAACCTTTGTATTATTACAAATAACGAGAAAATCTATATCATCATCTTTGAAAATACAATTATGATAAAACATTTGAACTCTACTATTATATTCATGAAAAACATACGCAACCAGCGTTTTCATTATAATTGTGTATAATTATAATGAAAAACATTTAACTTTTTTTAATTAATAATATATTTACTCACAATAATGAATGAAAAGTATTAGTTTCATTCCCTGATAATTTTACTAAACAAATATGATTAGATAATGGTAAATTTTTGATATGTTTGTCATTATTATTCATTGTTTCTACAACTATTTCGGTTTTTATTTTTTTTTTACTAGCGCGATGTTCATATCCTTCAACCCGTTCTTTTAAAATGACACTCCAAACTTCTTTAATTTTTGGCAATGCGGTTTCAAACCATAATCTATTACGTTTAATCAATACACAAGAGAATTCATCTAAATACCAATATAGGGTATTGAATAAGACATATTCTTCTTTACATAAATCCTTTGTTTCTTTGACCCATTTATCTATTGCGTTTTTATTTTTTTCCAATTCTAATGGCATGTATTTGTAGACAGGTAAATTTATAGAAGAATTAAAATTATTATTTATAGCAGTAGTTCTTTTGATAAAATAAAGAATAACTCCTCTATAATCATGTTGAGAATCTTGGTAAAAATTTTCTTCATTATCATATTCTTTGAATCGTGTTTCAACAAAGTCACATTCATCTAAATCGCATGTTTCCATTTGAATTTGTGTTTGTATCCAATATTCTTGTTTTGGGGTTCCTGTAATTTCTCGATTATAAATATTCTTTATTTCAAGCATACGACCGAATAGTGGTTTATTATTTGGGTCGCAATTGATGCCATCAGGAGAAGCCCCAATGAAGTTATATTTTTCGTGAGGAATACAACCAAATTCATCTATTTTGGTTTTATACATATCTTCATATATCATAATAGTAACAGGCTCATATTTAACACCCCAATGTAACGAACTACTTGTATTTACATTCATATAATCTATTTTATTCTCATCCATTGGTTTACATTTTTCATATACAAAACTATTATATTGGGCTTCTGAACTAAATATTTTCCAAATATTACTTGCGGTTAATAGATTGTTTCTTACGTTATTCCATTCCGCTGACTTTTGTTTTGCTTGCGGAATTTCTTTTAATTTTGTTATTTTATTAATTAAAATTTCAATATTCGGTTCAAAATCATTATCGTTTGCTGAATTAAACATAGAACGCAAAGGAATATCGCAAATGTCAAAATATATTTCAGACAATTGTTGTACTATGTCTTCTATTTCGTCATAATCGTCTTCATCACAAATACCACAATCTAAAAAATAATCATAATACAATAAAGAAATATCTTCCACAAATTTTTTATAAAAATTAGGCGATGATATTGTAAGAATTTCATTTATCATATATTCTTCCATGGTTTCATAAATATCTTCTTCTATATTTGATAAATCGTTGAATGATAATTCTGGGTTATTTAATTGGATTTTTTCAATTGATATTGTGCTATTGGTTTCAGAGCTGGTATCACTGTTTATAAATTCTTCATCCATTTTCTATTATAATAATATAATTTATTTTTATATTATTATATATATCAATTTTTCTGAATAATAATTTTGAATTCAAATTTTATCTAGTTATATTATAATGAAAGAAATAGATAGTGAATATTTGATAAAAGGTAATTACTATTACATACAAGATAACAGTAGTAAATATATAGGAAGTTTTTCTAATATCTTTCATTATAATTATTTTTCTATTGCGGTATTTGATAACGTTTGTGGATTGAATACAATAATTTCTCATAAGGTAACAAAGAGTTTTTTACTAACAGATTATTATTTTCATTATACATATTTCTTTATTCCACAAAAAGAAGAAATTTTATTGACACAAGTATTACGACAAAAAATAAAGGATATTCATTGTGTGTCTTCTATTATAGATGATTTGTATTATCAAAATAAATGAATCTTATATTGAACAGTCATAATCAACCATTTCTTTCACTAAATCATCAAAAGAATAATCTAATTTCCATCCCAATTCGTTTCTTGCTTTTGTGCTATCTCCTAATAATTCATCTACTTCAGCTGGTCTGAAATATTTTTCAGAAATAAAAATCAATTCCCTACCAGTGATTTCATCGTAACCAATTTCATTAATTCCTTCCCCTTTCCATTTTATAGAGAACCCTTTCAAACTAAATGTTTTTTCTACAAATTCTCTAACACTATGATATTCATTAGTAGATAATACATAATCATCAGGTTTATCATTTTGTAGTATTAACCACATACCATAAACATAGTCTTTAGCATGCCCCCAATCACGCAATGAATCAATATTCCCTAATACTAACTTATCTTGTTTTCCTTTGATAATATTACCTAACGCAATTGTTATTTTACGAGTAACAAAATTATGCCCTCTTCTTGGACTTTCGTGATTGAATAATATTCCAGAGCAAGCATACATACCATATGATTCCCGATAATTCTTTGTAATCCAAAATCCGTATAATTTTGCTACTCCATAAGGAGAACGAGGGTAAAAAGGTGTTTTTTCAGTTTGTGGTATTTCAATTACTTTTCCATACAATTCAGATGTAGAAGCTTGATAAAATCTTATTTTTTCGTTTACTATACCACAATTACGTATTGCTTCTAACAATCTTAATGTTCCTAACCCATCTACATTACCAGTGTATTCAGGCATTTCAAATGAAACTTTAACATGGCTCATAGCTGCCAAATTATATACTTCTAAAACTTCTAGGTTTTCCAAATAATGATTTTTGATTTCATTAAAAACATTCATTAAATTTATGCCATCTGTTAAGTCACCATAACGTAGGTTTAATTTATCAAATAAATGGTCAATTCTTGTAGTATTAATAAGAGAACTCCTGCGTATTATTCCCCAAACATCGTATTTTTTCTCCAATAATAATTCGGATAAATAAGAACCATCTTGACCAGTAATTCCAGTTATCAATGCTACTTTTACCATTCTATTATATATTATAATAATTGTTTTTAAATAAATTTATTTGTATTATTTTTTTCATTATTTTGTTTCTTCTATTAAATCATTATTCAATATTGTTCTTTTAGGTGTTAATGACTTCAGCGTTGAAACCCGTTTAGCATCTAATATTTTTAATGTAAAATTTCGGTTAGGTACATTAAAAAACAATGCTGGAATACTAACTATTTCACGTTTTTCTTTATCATAATTAACATCTTTTGTTTTTTGTAATTTATTCTTTTCAAGACAATCAACAAAGAACGATTTCAAAGATTTGATATCTTTCACTGGTAAATTGTTTTCTTTGCCATATTTTTCAGAAAATATATGTAATTTCTGTATTTTTATTGTTTTATCTAATTTATTCCAGGTTTCGCTTTTATTATGTAATTTTTCTTTCTCTAATAAAGAATCAATGATATTATAATTCATAGCATTTGTTTCATTTGAACCAGGAAAAATATTGATAATATTTTTATATTTATTGTTTTTCATATCATTATCTTCATTATTATTTTCATTAGGTGCTTCATTTGAATTATTATTTTGCTTAAACATTTATATTGACAGTTGTCTTTAATATATTATATATAATAAATAATGTTTATCTTGTTTTAATAATATATTAAATTTGTTCAAACATTATTTATTATATATAAGATAGTTATAATGGAAGAAAACCACACTAAAAAATTATTAGTTTCATTTGAAAATAAAACCAAAGAAAAAAAAGAAAAAATAGTGAAAACAGAAAAAGAAAAACAAAAAAGACAAATAACAAATACGCCTCAATGGATATTTAATAAAAATGATTTGGAATATACAAATCAAATAGAATTGATAAAAGAAATACAAGAAAATAAAATAGTAAATAGAGAACCTTGTAATTTTATTGTAAGACAAATTAATAATAAAATATATGGTTATCGTACACAAGATATAGATAAAAAAATATTATGTGAAGAAAAATTAATAGATTTACAAAATGTTCTCAATTTAATGGTAAAATGTGAGAATAAATGTTTTTATTGTAAAGAAAATGTCAATGTTCTCTATGAATATGTAAGAGAACCAAAACAATGGACATTGGAACGTTTAGATAATAATTTTGGTCATAACAATGATAATGTAGTAATTGCCTGTTTATCGTGTAATTTAAGGCGAAAAACGATGCACTATGAGAGATTTGTTTTTACAAAGCAATTGAATATTATAAAAAAATAAGTTTCTAATTATAAAAATATATAAATATTAAGCAATTAAACTATATAATAAAGAAGGTTCTCAATATGTCTTTAAAAATTCACGAGAATATATATGAAAAATTAGATTATTTTTACGAACAACAAAAAGTGCCTCATATTATTTTTCACGGTTCATCGGGTTGTGGTAAGAGAACAATAGTAGACAATTTTTTGAAGAAAATATATCAAAATGATAGTAAAAAAATGAAAACAAATATAATGTTTGTCAATTGTGCTCATGGTAAAGGTGGTATAAAATTTATAAGAGACGATTTGAAATTTTTTGCGAAAACAAATATTCATTCTAATTCTGGCGTTCTGTTCAAAACAATCGTATTATTGAATGCCGATAAATTGACAATAGATGCTCAAAGCGCATTGAGACGTTGTATAGAGTTATTTAGTTCTAATACAAGATTTTTTATAATAGTTGAGAACAAACACAAATTATTAAACCCGATTTTATCGAGATTTTGCGAAATTTATGTTCCAGAATATATAGAAAATGGTAAAGTAATCAATTTACATCAATTGAAAATGAATAGTAATTTAATTTATAATAATAAAATACAAGAAAATCAACAATGGATCAATAACAAAATAATTTCTACTATCATAAACAATAATGATGATAACGTACATAATAAATTACTTGAATTATCCGTTGAATTTTATGAAAATGGGTTATCGTCTCTGGATTTAATAAAATGGATTGAAAATAATGATAAAATAACTGGTAAAAATAAAACGGATCTATTGATGATATTTGATAAAATAAAATCAGAATACCGTTGTGAAAAACTATTATTATTGTATTTATTTGATTCGTTAAAAAATGTATTAAAAAATAATGGATAAATAATATAATGGACGATTTTGTAATTTCAAATCTACATGAATCAAGAAATGAATGGTCAGCAAGATTGGTGAGTATCTTTACGCCATTAGTTATAGAAGGTATACGTTCTATATTCAATGAATCTTGGAAATTATGTTTAGATAATGATGAAGCAAACAAATATTTAATGACTTTTCAAAATCTATTAGCTAGAATTCCGAAATGGAATTCTGTAATTATTGAAGAAGAACGCAAACGAATAATAGAAAGAAGTGGTTGTAATTATTTAGAAGACTTAATATCTTGTGTTCATATTATACAGTTAAAAGTTCTTACGTGTATCCGTGTAGGTAATAAACAAAAAAAGATTGATATTTCTATACCTAAACTAGACCATTTTATTCATAAAGTATACATTAATGCAGCAAGAAAAATATATATGAATGTATATTTATTTGAAAAAAATATTTCACCATTACAAATACAAAAAAATAATCGCGAATTAGAAATTATAATTGAACAATGTATATTGAATGCGATTCGTGAAAGTATACCAACTGAAGCGATTATTCGTGCTTATATGGATGAAAGTGTAGAACAAGAAGAAGAAGTTATTATTGAAAAAATAGAAGAACCAAATGATGTAAAAACAAATGTAACAGAAGAAGGTAAAAATAATGATGGCGATGAAAAAAGCGAAGATATAATTAGAAAAGAAGAAGATATTCCATCAGTTGTACCATCTATACAAAATATTAATAATGATGAAGTAATAACAAGATTATCATTCAATGATATAGATAGAGTTATGGATGAAGATAATAATATTCAATCTGTTACAGCACCAAAAACAATAGAAAGGTTAGAAGAAATAAGCACATCAAGAGCTTTGCAACGAAAATTAGAGGAAGAAACAGACGATGATGATGATGACCGTATAAAAATACACACAGATACCATTGATTTATCAGGCTTTGATGTGTTAGATAATGATAAAAATAATTATATTTCACACGACATCTTATTAGATGATATAGAAGAATTAGTATAATTCGTTTTAATATTTATAAAAATATTTAATTATTTAGTATACAGTTATGGAAAAAGTATTTTTAATTTCTATATTAATAACATTTTTATTTTGTTTATTTAAATTTATTGAAATGAAATATTTAGATAAAGATTTCAAACCATTGAAGATATTTGTACGAGATTCTATTTATGTTTTTATATGTTCTTTTGTAGCAACATTCTTTTATTATCAAATGGATGGTAAAATAACCGATTTTTTAAATGTGTTGACTGATACAAAAACATTGAATACTGGAACTACAGAAATTTTTACCGATGAACCTGGTTTTTAGAACAAATAAAATAATAAACTTCAACAATAGAATAAATTAACTACAAATAATTAAATTTGTAATTAATAGATTTAGATTATTAATTTTTTAGAATTAATATTATTTTTATATAATATAAAATGTTTACGAGTTGGCAAAATACTAACGCAAAGGTTCCTACAGTAAATATCAGTCAAGATACCAATGTACAACCTATTGTAAATGTGACAAAGGTTACTAGGGCAATCTATGTAAGCTCAACTACAAATATTTTTACAACAGATCTTGAAGTTCAGTCTAATTTTAGAGTATCTGGTGATGTATCTTTGAATAATAGATTATTTTTAACTAATGACGCTAGTTTTCTAGGTGCGTTTTATGTAGCAAAAGATGCTATTGTAAGTTCAAGATTATTTATAAATAAAGATGCTTCATTGAATGCCAATTTATATATCAATGCTGGTTCTATATTAAATGGTGATGTTTCTATGAATTCACGTTTATACGTATCAGGAAATACATTATTAGCTGGTTATTTAATTGTTTCTAATGACGTTTCTTTAAATGGTAATATTAATCTTGGTAGAGATGTTTCGTTGAATGGTAATTTGATTGTTCGCAATAAATCCACACAAAATGGTGATGTGTCTATGAATTCTAAATTATTTGTAGGAAGTGATGTTTCTATGGGATCTAAATTATATGTAGTTGGTGATGTTTCTATAAATTCAAAATTATTTATTGGCAGTGACACTTCCATGAATGGCAATGCTAATATATCAGGTAAATCAATACAAAACGGTGATGTTTCTATGAATAATAAATTATTTGTTGGAAAAGATGTTTCTATGAATAATAAATTATTCGTTGTAGGTGATGTTTCTATGAATAATAAATTATTTGTCGGTGGCGATGCTTCGTTTATTGGAAGTTTATATGTAACTGCTAAATCAACACAAAATGATGATGTTTCTATGAATAACCGTTTATTTGTAAACGGTGATGTATCATTGAATTCCAATTTAAACATTGTTAAAGATACAACAATTAGTTCTCGTTTGTATGTTAGTGGAACTTCTAATTTAACTGGTAATGTAACAATTACTGGTAGAACCAATAATATCACTGATGTATCTATGAATGCCAATTTATCAATTGGAGGTAGAGCAAACATAATTACAGGATTGAATGTAGTAGGTAATACTACATTGAATTTATTGAATGTTTTAAGTGATGCTTCTATTAATAATAGATTATATTTAGGTGGTAAATCAATTTTAGAAGGTGATGTATCTATGAATTCTCGTTTGTATGTAGGTTCCAATTGTATTTTCAATGGCAATATATTATTACAAGGTGATGCTAGTATAAATTCATCTTTATCTGTAGGAGGAAATGGTAAATTAAACGGCAATATGGTTATCGGCGGTAAAACTTCAATAGGTGGTGATGTATCTATGAGTTCTAAATTAATTGTAGGAAACGATGTATCAATGAATACTAAATTATTTGTTGGTAGTGACAGTTCTTTCAATGGTAATTTCTATGTATTTGGAGCTTCTGTACAAAATAGTGATGTATCTATGAATGGAAGATTAGCAGTTGGAAATAGTGTTGTAATGAAATCTAAATTATTTGTAACTGGTGATGTAAGTATGGAATCTAGATTGTTTCTAACAGGTGATGCTAATATGAAAGGCAATATTAGTATTTCAGGAAAACAAACACAAACAGGCGACGTATCTATGAATTCTAAATTAAGTATAGGTGGTGATGTATCTATGAATTCTAAATTGAATGTTATTGGAAATGTAACAATGAATTCTAAAATGTTTGTAATAGGTGATGTTAGTATGGGTGGGAAATTGGTTTTATTAGGTGATGCTTCATTAAACGCCAATGTTTATATTGACAAAGAACAAATAGTTATGGGTGATGTATCGTTCAATTCTGAATTATATGTTAAAAAATCAGCTACTTTTGATGGTAATTTAATATTAACCGGTGATGCTAGTATGAATTCCAAAATATATGTAGCAAGCGACGCATCATTTTGGGGTAAAATGTATGTGAACGGTAAATCAAATTTAGTTGGTGATGTTGTTATGGGAACACGTTTGAATGTAGCAGGTAATATTTCTACAGCATCGTGGTTACTTGTAAATGGTGATGCTTCTTTGAATAATAATTTAACAGTTGGAGGCAATGGAAGAATTAATGGTAATTTAACTGTGTTACGTGAATTTAATCATAGTGGTAATGTTAATATTGGAGCAATGTTAACTGTTGGAGCTAATGTAACAATGAATTCTGGATTACTTGTTGCTGCTGATGTTAGTATGGGAAATCGTTTATTTGTTGTAAATGACGTTTCATTCGGAAATAGATTATATGTTAATGATAGAGTTACAGTACATGGTTCGTTAGTAGTTACTGGTAATACTACAACAAATAGTGATGTTTTAATGAATAATAAATTAAATATTACAAACGATGTATCAATGAATTCTAAATTATTTGTTAATAATGATGTATCAATGAATTCCAAATTATTTGTTGGAAAAGATGCTACTATAAACGGAAATATTGTCATTGATGCTAGAACACCATCTCTTAGTACAACTACTGGTGCAGTCATAGTAAATGGTGGTATGGGTATTAGTGGTAATGTCAACCTAACAAATGCTTTTGGATTGATTTTTAGTACAACATCTGATTATCGTGTTAAAAACAATATTGTTAATTTGGGAGATAATTATACCGTTGATAATTTACGTCCAGTAAGTTATCATAATACATTAAGAGATTGTGATGAAATGGGTTTCTTAGCACATGAAGTACAAGCTGTTTATCCATATTTGGTCAATGGAAATAAAGACGGACAACAATATCAATCACTTAACTATAGTGGTTTAATAGCATTATTGGTAAAAGAAATTCAATCTTTGAAAAAAGAAGTGGCTTTATTAAAAAATAAATAGAAACTAGTAAAAATTGATTACTAATATCTAATATAATATAATTTTATACAACTATATTATATGAATTTAGAAAATAAAGCAGATATGAAAGAACAACTTATTGAATTGATGAGCAAATTGACAACAATTATGAACAAAAATGGAGAACCGTTCAAAGCTCGTGCTTACCAAAAAGCGGAAGAAACGATTATGTCATTTGATGGTCCAATTACAGACATTAGTCAATTAAAAGGTAAAGAAGGTATTGGTTCAACAATAATGGATAAATTAAAAGAATTTTCTGAAACAGGGACATTAAGGTTATTAGAAAAAGAAAAGAACAATCCAATTAATGTATTAACAGAAGTTTATGGAATTGGTTTTAAAAAAGCAAAAGATTTGGTAGATAAAGGAATTACTACAATAGAAGAATTAAGAGAACGTCAAAATGACGTTCTCAATGATGTCCAAAAAGTTGGTTTAAAATACTTTGAAGATATATTAGAAAGAATACCTCGTAGTGAAATAGACGATTATAATAAAATATTTGAAAAGAACTTTAAAAAAGTGGCTGATGAAAATTCACAATATGAAATTGTAGGTAGTTATCGTCGTGGAGCGAAAAACTCTGGTGATATTGATGTTATAATAACATCAAAAGATGATGAGGTTTTTAAAAAATTTATAGATTTATTAATAAAAGAAAATATTATTATTGAAGTTCTCTCTCGTGGTAAATCAAAATGTCTAGTAATTACAAAATTAGGGTTTGACAATACCGCAAGACGAGTTGATTTTCTTTATACAAATCGTGAGGAATATCCATTTTCTGTATTGTACTTTACTGGTAGTAAAGCGTTTAATACAGTGATGAGAGGGCACGCTTTAAAAATGGGTTATACATTAAATGAACATCGTATTCGTAAATTGAATGGTTCTCCAAATACTTCTCAAAATGAAGAAATGAAAATAGAAACTGAAAAAGATATATTTAATTTACTACAAATGGAATATAAAGAACCAAATGAACGAATTGATGGTCGTTCCATTATTCTTCTTGGTGATTTTAAAGAAAAATATTCAATTGTAAAAGAAAAAAAAACAAAGAAAATGAGAGAACCAAAAGAAAAGAAGGTGAAACCGCCAAAACCAATAAAAGAAAAGAAAGAAAAAACGCGGAAATTGAAAATGAAACAAGAAGAACCTATTAAAACAATAAGTTCTCCAAAAATGAATAAACAAAATGAAATTACTTTATCAAAATCGGTAGAAATGTCAAAAGAAAGTGATATAGTAAAACCTAAAAAAACAAGAAAAATCAGAGAACCAAAGGAACGAAAAGAGAAAAAAATTAAAGAACCAAAACCAATAAAAGAAAAGAAAGAAAAAACACGGAAATTGAAAATAAAAGAAGATGTACCAATTGTTATTCAAGATATAAAAAATGAAATAGAAGAACCTATTAAAACAATAAGTTCTCCAAAAATGAATAAACAAAATGAAATTACTTTATCAAAATCGGTAGAGATGTCAAAAGAAAATGAAGCAAAAAAGCCTAAAAAAACGAGAAAAATTAGAGAACCAAAAGAAAAAAAGGTAAAAGAGCCAAAACCAATAAAAGAAAAAGAACCAAAAGAAAAAAAGGTAAAAGAGCCAAAACCAATAAAAGAAAAGAAACCTAAAAAAGAAGGTACTAGAAAAAAGAAATCACATGAAGAAACAGAAAAAGAAATTAAAGATAATTTAATAAATATAGATAATATGTCAAAAGAAAAATCAAAATCACCCAAAGATACATTGGGTCAAATAGAGCAATTCAAAAAAATAGGGTTCTCTTACTTGGAAAAATTAAATGAAAAACAACTATCAGAAATAATAAAAGTTACGAATGATTATTACTATAATACTAAAACCGCCCTTTTGACTGATAATGAATACGATATTGTCAAAGAATACACTGAGAGAAAATTTCCAAAAAATACAGTTATTAAAGAAATCGGTGCTCCAGTAGGAAAAAATAAAGTAAAACTACCTTATGAAATGGCTTCTATGGATAAAATTAAACCTGATACAAATGAAGTATACAAATGGATGAAAACATATTCAGGACCTTATGTTATATCTTGTAAATTAGACGGAGTAAGTGGATTATACACTACTGAAGGAGACCAACCTAAATTATATACTCGCGGTGATGGTAAAATAGGTCAAGATATAAGCCATTTATTATCAGTTTTTGATTTACCAAAAGAAAAAGATATTGTAGTACGAGGTGAATTTATAATACCCAAAGAAGTTTTCAATACAAAATATAAATCGGAGTTTTCAAATCCGAGAAATTTGGTATCTGGTATAATCAATTCAAAAAGTATAGATCAAAAAGCAAAAGACCTTCATTTTGTAACATATGAAGTTATAAAACCTTCTTTGAAACCAAGTGAACAAATGAATAAATTGAAAGTCTTGAACCACGAAGTAGTAAAAAATAAAACAATACCCGAAATTTCAAATGATATTTTATCAGATATTCTCATTGATTGGCGAAAAAATTATGATTATGAAATTGATGGAATAATTGTATCTGATGATAACATATATCCTCGTAAATCAGGTAATCCAGAACACGCATTCGCATTTAAAATGGTTTTGTCAGAACAAATGGCTGAAGCAAAGGTTATTGATGTTATTTGGACACCAAGTAAAAATGGTTATTTAAAACCACGTGTAAGAATTGAACCAGTTAATTTAAGTGGTGTAAATATTGAATATGCTACTGGGTTTAATGGTAAATTTATTGAAGATAATAAAATTGGTATTGGTGCGATTATACAAATTATAAGAAGTGGGGATGTAATACCTCATATAAAATCAGTTACAACACCAGCAGAAACTCCAAAAATGCCTTTGGTTCCTTATAAATGGACAGATACAAAAGTAGATATTGTGCTTGAAAATGTATCCGAAGATATAACTGTTAGAGAAAAAAATATTACCGCATTCTTTGTAGGTTTAGAAGTAGACGGATTATCCAGTGGAAATGTAAAACGATTAATGAATTCAGGATTTGATACAGTACCAAAAATATTACAAATGAGTAAATCTGATTATGAAAAAGTAGAAGGGTTTAAAGAAAAAATGATTGAAAAAATATACAATGGTATAAAAGAAAAAGTAAATTCAGCATCATTATTAGATATAATGGTTGCTTCTAATTTATTGGGGCGTGGTTTAGGAGAGCGTAAAATAAAACCAATATTAGAAGCATACCCAAATATATTAACAAGTGAAGAAAATGAGGAAAAGAAAATAGATATGTTGAAAAGTATAAAAGGTATTGGTAAAGAAAACGCGGATAGTTTTGTAAAAAATATTTCTTCTTTTATGGAATTTTTGAAAGAATGTAATTTGGAAGGTAAACTAAAAACGAATTCTCTGCGAAGTTCAGATATCATTGAGAACAATGGTGAAAATCAAAACAAAGATAAAATAGAAGTAGATACAAATAATCCATTATTTGGTAAAAAAATAGTTATGTCAAAAATAAGAGATAAAGAAATAATTGAATTCTTAAAAATAAGAGGTGCTGAATTAGATGATAATATACGTAAAGATACATTTGTATTGATTATAAAATCAAAAGAAGATATTTCAAATAAAACAAAATATGCAAGGGAACATAATATACCAATTATGTCACCAAGCGAATTCAAAGACCATTATATGTAATTTTTATAGAAAATTATTTAGAATTACCTATACAAAGCATTCGTCATATGTATAAACCATTCTTCATCAAAATAATCTTTTGTAAAAAATTTCAAATCCTCAATTGAACGGAATTTGTTATATTCTTCATGTGTTTGATATAAATGTACTCTATCAATCGGTTTTCGGATAAATTTTTTGAAATATAATTTAAAATATTTTTTCAATGCTGAAATAACTGTAGTATTAAATTCAGCATTATCATATATATTACCATATAACATAGCTTTGCTCAAATATTTGTCAAAGTGAGATAAATGAATAGATTTGCGTTCCGATAATTCTGGGTAAAGTTTCTTTATTTCTAAAAAAGGTTCTATAAAATTATCAAAGTATTCATTACGCTTGTACATTTCTACAAAATTGGTAAAACATAATGAAGTATTTGAATCAAATTTAGCCAAGTCAATTGTCATTATAGGGCAATCGTAATGATATGATGGATACCATACAGAATTAAACATTTGTTTATCATTGGATTTGAAATATGATAAACGTACTTTTCTGAATTGATTATTACTAAAACAAAAGTTTTGTAATGTAGCATTTTGTATAGGAGAAGTTTTTGTTTCATAGTATAATAAAGTAGGGTCTTGTGTAAAATTATATTTTTCAAAATAATCTAAATGTAACTTTGATGTTTCGTGAAATAAATAATCATGTGTATTAAACTGAAATTTACTATTTGTTAAAAATTGTAAAGCATTGAATAAACTTAATAATGATAATGAAAAGAACATTTGTTATCATTATTATATTTTTATTTTTATATTTATTTTTTATTTTATTTTATTTTACAATAAAGTGTATACAGGCAAAGCATCAATATCCATAACTTCATTGAAATAACTTGAATTTTTATAATTTTCATTTTCACTATTTGATAATTCGTATAATTTGAATAATTCATAGTTTAACTGTTCTTCTGGTATATGATTATGAACTGTTCTCGCAATCATTTTATATAATTTAAAATTAGGATATCGTTCATCGCCATTCTTTCTATACAATACATTTTTTCCATTATCATCCATACACCAACGCAATATAGTTTTTTGGAAAAAATCTAAATCACATACTTTGTCATCAATATCAATTATAAAATCATAAATGGATGTTCCAAGACGGCATAAATCAAAACTGTAATTAGGGTCAATGCGAGGTTTATTTTCATTCATATAAGGTTCACAATTATATTGCGTATGACCATCTCCACCAGGTGCAAAACTATCACTACAATATTGCTTACCTTGATATCTATAAATGCTTCTACCAAAATCAATTATTTTGAAAATTTTACCAAAAGTAGGAACTTTGTATATTTTATTATTAACTTTGTAAAATAAGAATTCTTTATAAGTATTAACAAACATTATATTATTTGTATGAAGGTCATTATGTGTAAAATGAAAAACCTTTTGATAAGTAAGTAGTGTCATTATTATTTGCATAATAGCAGCGCTACCTGTTATATGATCAATATAGTTTTTTTCAAATAATTCATCTAGTGTTCCATGACATTTTTCAAGACAAATCATTTGAATTGGAAAATTGTTTATATACGAAAATAATTGTGTTTCTTCACTATTTTCACTTGAACTACTAGTTTCAATATCATTGCTTGACCCACTATTGCTTTCAATATCATCATTTTCATCTTCATCTTCTGTGCTATAATTAGCTTCACTATTATTTGATGAATTACTAGTGCTTGTAGAAGAAGTTGAATGCGATTTATCTTCACTATTCATTTTTTCATATACAGTTTCAAAATGATTTTTGAAATCACTTTTGCTATCATTTTCAAAATTGGATTGTCCATCTTCAATATCATATAATGAGTCGCATGAAATATTCAAATTATTTGACGTATTTGATATGTTCAATTTATTTTTATTACCACGAGAACCAAAATTATTATAATTAGTCTGTATATTCATTGGTGTAGAAAAGTAATTACCAAGATTGTTATTAAAAAATGTAGAATTTTTCAAATAATCCAAATCGTCTGCTATATTCATTTTGAATTTTTCTTGTATACCTAAGAAAGAACCAAAATAATCTAATCCGTGAACAAAATTATGCTTATTTAATAATATACTTGTTAGAAAACTAAAAAAACTATCAACATAAGCACTATTATTTTTATCTAATAGTTTAGGTAAACAATGTTCCTTTGTCGTTTTCAATGTAGGCATAGTTCGTATTTTATCGTCATTTATATCATATTTGCCTATCATATATCTTATTGGGTCAAGTAAAGGACCGAATTTGATAAAAACATGCTTTTCAAATACTTCCTTGGTATCTATATGATATACATTACTCAAATCACGAATATGATATTTATTATTCAATGATATTTGATTGAAATTTTTATCATTTAATTCAAAAAAATCATTATATATTGGGTTGTAATTTTGTAGGTTTGTTATTTTAAATGGGTTATAATCATTATCTAAATCTTCAAAACTATTTTCATAGTTTTCTTCTAAATATTTTAAATTCAAGGGATTTAATTTATGATAATTAATTTTAAATTTAGCATTTTCTAAATTGGACATTTTCAATAATGTTTATATGTTTTTTAAATATTTAAAATATGATTTTTGAACTCATTCTTTACAACATTATGAGTTTAATATGATGAAAATAAAAAATGAATATATAATAATTAGTAATGACTTTAGAATTAAAGAAATTTGATATGCGATCTATAACATTCAAACCAGACGAAAATAAAGGTCCTGTTATTGTTATGATAGGTCGTCGTGATACAGGTAAATCTTATTTAGTTCGCGATTTGTTATTTTATCATCAAGACATCCCTATTGGAACTGTTATATCAGGAACAGAAGCTGGTAATGGATTTTATGCGGCACACGTGCCAAAGTTATTTATACACGATGAATACAATACAGTACTTATTGAAAATATTTTAAGAAGACAGAAAGCAGTATTAAAACAAGTAAACAAAGAAATAGAATCGTACCGTAGGTCTACAATAGACCCACGCGCATTTGTTATTTTAGATGATTGTTTATATGACCAATCTTGGACACGTGATAAAATGATGAGATTACTTTTTATGAATGGTAGACATTGGAAAATTATGTTAATTATTACTATGCAATATCCTCTTGGTATTCCGCCAAATCTTCGTACAAATATAGATTATGTTTTCATATTGAGAGAACCTTATATGACTAATCGTAAACGTATTTGGGAAAATTATGCGAGTATGTTTCCTACTTTGGAATCTTTTAGTGCGGTAATGGATCAAACTACTGAAAATTATGAATGTTTAGTCATCAATAATAACGCAAAATCAAATAAATTAAACGACCAAATTTTTTGGTACAAAGCAGAAGGTCATCCTGATTTTAAATTAGGTTCAAAAGAATTTTGGGAAATATCTAAAGGCATGGGTTCAGATGATGAAGATGAAGCATATGACCCAAGTAAAGGTAAAAAGAAAACTGGGCAAAATATCAATGTAAAAAAAACAAAATGGTAATGATAGATAAAAAAATTGTGAAATACACAATTTTTGTTTTTATAAATTACAAAATACAAAAGGTTGATCTAACTATTATTTCATATATGACATTATTATTAAACCTACATCTTTATTCATTTGTTCGGATAACTTGTATGAGACACGAGAAATAGTTTCGTTATATTTATGTATATAAGCAACCATATCTAGTATAGGTTTTTCAACTATTTTTTCAATATTTTTATTATTTGTATCGTAATGTAGTATTTCATATCCCTTTGTTGTAAGAATTTCAAAAATACTCTTCAAATAATGTTGTGGAAAATATTTATGAAATAATTTTATATTTTTTAATGTTGATAAATATATTTTTCTTATTTTCTCTGCTCTATGTTTTTGTGTTATTCCAGAATAATAATTTGAATACCGAAATACTCTGGTGTCATCATTCAATTCTTTTACAATTGTTTTAAATTTTAATTCTTCATTCTCTCTAATGCGTTGACTGTATCTTGTAGTCATATTGATTGCTTATATGTTATCTGAATTTAATCCTAATTGTTATATTACTGATTTTCTTATTAGAAATATTTCTGACTGTATTGTTGAATACATTGAATAATATGAATAAAAAGTAATTCAATTTTTTATGTCTTCTATTACAGTATTGGATTATAATTATATAAAAATTCCAAACAAAAATGCGATATACCATGAATACCAATAGCAATAGAAAATAACAAATAAAGTATAAGAGGGTTATAATAGTGTCTAGTTTTATAGTTTCCATATTGAAATAATAGAACAAACGCAAAAAAAAGAAATATCCCGCTTACTACATGAGCATACAACGAAGGTTTAAATAATATATTATAATCATATGGCATTATAATATATTGTAAGAAATTATATCCATTTTACACAAATACATAAAAAACAACTTTCTGTAATATACAATTTTTGAGTTTCTACACAAGAAACACAAATAACGTGGTCGCATTTTAATTGTTTTGTATTTGGCTTTACTTCATGACATAATTGACAATATCTCATTGAACTAATATTTTCCATTTATAAAATAATTATAAAAATATTATAATTTCTAAACAAAATAACAGCATAATTCATAACAATTACAATTGTAATTACAATCAATGAACTATCAAGTAGAGAAGAGATTTTCTGGAAATATATTATCTTCAATACTATAAGAACCGATTATAGTTTATGTTGGAAAAAAATTATTATCATAATCCTCATCACTGGTATAATATATTTCACTATTTACATCATCTTCTTCTTCGGTATCATCATTTTCTTCAAAGAGAGTTAAATGATTACTCATAAAATTATTATCGTAATTGTTAGTATATGGTATATATTTATCTTCTAATTTATCAATATAAAATTTCTTTATTTTATCTCTTTTTTTACTACCTATGATAACCTTTCTTCCAAATCTTGGATTAAATTTTACAAATTCTTTTATTTTTTTATTCAAAATAATATCATATGATATTTTTTTATTACTTTCTGTAGAATACATACTATGTAAATACAAATTCAAATAAGGTTTCATTATTTTTATTAATTTTGGTGTCGGAAAATCTTTATGAATTCTTATATTATCACTATAATAATTGGTTCTTATCATTTGTAATATTTTAGACCTCAATATTTGTTCACTTGAATTATTTATATAATCTTTTATAGCATAATCTCTAATAATATCTTCATTCTCTAATTTAAATTTACTTAAACTAAAATTTACCATAAAATAATTATGGAATAGAATAGGAATAATTATATTCGTTGATTTCATAAAAAAATATATATTATATAGGTCTGCTTTATTAAACGGCATATTGTTGTATGGATTTTTACAAATTAATGGGCTTGAAAAAAAATAATCTGTATGACCTAATGTCGAGTTTACAATATTCACTAAGTCACTAATTGTAAACAAATATTTTTTATTATTTTGAAATAATACAAAGACATTTTTATCACCAATATGGATCGGAGTTAAAAAAATATCAGTGCTTATTTGTAGACTAGCTTTTCTGAACCTATAATTGCGTATTGTTCTCGTAATAATATAATAATTTCGCTGTACTTTCATGAAATTATCCAAAAATAATTCTTTTGTTTCATTGTTGAAAAAATCATTGAATATAATAAGTTTCAAGTAGTTGAATTTACTATAAGGTGTTAATGAAATTGATTCAGTAGTTGTGATAAAAGTATAGAAAATATTTTTCATACAACAGTTTTCAGAAGTTTTAGTATTCTCATATTTATTTATATAATGATAAAAATTACACATAGATGCTACATCATTTTTATTTATTACGAATATTAATTTTGATACATTAATAACAAATTGTATTAAGTAATTGAATAAATGCATTAAATATATAAACATTGATAATTTTATATATTTTATATTTTATTATTATATTTTATTTTTACTATATTATTATTCAAGCATCAAGTTCTAATTCTTGTTTTTCAATAACACTTTTGAGCAATAACTCATTATGAAGTTTTACACTCTCTGGGTCAGCTACTTCGCGTTCTTCAAAATCTATATTTTCTTTAACACCTATTAAATTACCTTCATCATCTAATGTTTGTGTTAATACATTTCCTGATTTTTCAGCCAATTTGATATTTTCTTCAAGAGCCTTTTTCTTTGTTTCTTTAATACGGCGTTCAAATTCTTGTTTAGCTTTCTCTTCGTTCTTTACCTTTTCTTGGTGTAGTTGATTTAACTCATCTTCCATAAATTCTACACGACCAGTTTTGTAAGCATCAGGATCCCATGGAATCCACATACCAATAGGTCCTACATAAATATCATGGTTAGGGTCATATTCACGAAGTTTTTTGCATTTCAATTCAGCTTCTTCTTGTGTTGGAAAAACGCCACGAATTTTTAATCCACGAACAGAAGTTTGAAACGAATTTTCGCGATTGAATCTCTCATTTAACTTATCTTCTTGTTTATCTAAAAAATTCTTATAATCATCTTCTATAGAACTTTCTTTTAATTTATCACCTTCTTCGTTAGAGAAATCATTCAGGTCAGTCAATACATCTTCAATACTAAGGTTATATTTGTAGGAAATAAAATGTAAAAAATCATTAAATTTACTCAAAGATTTAGTAAAATCCCATTGTTTTACAAACTCATCAAATAAAAATACTTCTCGTTTCTTTAGTATTTTTTCTGGAGAAATAAATGACATACATGCGAATTTTTGTCCAGCAATTGGTTGGTCTTCATCGCATAAATCAATATATTTAGGATTTGGTTTTCCATTTTCAAGTATTTTTCTTTCAAACCCAGACATTTTTATAATTATAAATATGAAATATTATTTAAGTGATTTAGTTATAATTATATATTTTATTATTTAGGATGTTTTTTTTTATTATTCTATTATATATCATTTGAAATGAACGGTATGATTGATTTTCCTGAACTTGTCAAGAGAATTATTAAGTATTTAGTTCTCGGCCTTTGTATTGCTGTTGTAGCTATTGTTATACCAAAGAAATCACTTAATGTTGAAGAAATTATCATTCTTGCTCTTGCTGCCGCTGCTACTTTCAGTATCCTTGATACTTTCTTACCATCTATTGGTGAAAGTGCTAAAATGGGTATTGGGCTATCAGTAGGTTCTGCTCTTGGTGGTGGTATCAGAACTTTAGCAATGTAAATTTTTTAGCTTTATAAAATTGTATAAGTTATACAATTTTATTTTCAATTATTCTATAAATAAACCCCATCAAAACAACTGGTTTCAAATTCTATTTTTTTTTCTGTTAATTGAGAACATGCTTCAATTATATCATACAATTCGTTGTAGATTACTTGTTCAATACCAAGTGCTTCTGAAATTTCTTCATGTGTTTTATTATACGCAATCAAATGTTCACTTTTTTGAATGTCTATTCCATACTTGTTAGGATAAATAATTGGCGGAGCAATACTACCAAAATATATCTTCTTCACACCAGCTTCTTTCGCCATTTTTATTAATTGTAGCGATGTATTACCACGAACAATGGAATCATCAATGATTAATATATTCTTTCCATAAAATTCTTTTTTAATCGTATTTAATTTTATTCTGATATTATTAACACGCGCCTCTTGATTTGGCATTATAAATGTGCGAGAAATATAATGGTTTTTTATAAATCCTTCAAAATATGGCTTATTTAATATTTGTGCTATTCTTAACGCATATATACGTGACGTTTCTGGAACAGGCATTACTACATCAATATCATTCATTATATTTGGAAATTGGCTGATTATTTTGTTTGCGAATGCTTCTCCCATTTTAATTCGCGAATCATATACTAATATATTATTTATTGTACTATCTGGTCGGGCAAAATAAATATACTCAAATATACAAGGTTTTAGTATAGGATTATTAGCAACTAGTTGTTTTTCCATATTTTCTGGTCGAAAAATAATACATTCGCCTGGGTGAACATCGTGTATCTTGGTATTATTAGTAATCAATGCGTCTATACAAGAACTTTCTGATGCTATAATATAATTGTTATTAGAATTAGAATAACATAATGGACGAATTCCATTTTTATCACGAAATGCTATCAATCCTACTTTATTCATCATAATAATTACTGAAAAACTACCTTTACATAATTCCATTATTTGTTTTATTGTATCAAATATGTCTTCATTTGTAATAGCATCTTTTTTTGGTAATAAACCAGCAAACAAATTCAATAATAATTCCGAATCAGAACAACTATTGATGTGTCTATAGTCTTTTTCTACTATATTAATTAATTCTTCTGTGTTTGTTAAATTGCCATTATGAACCAGAGCAATACCATAGGGTGTATTTGTATATAACGGATGTGCTTGTTCTGTATTTATTTGACCCATTGTACAATATCTTACGTGTCCTATTCCTATATTTCCTTGTAGATATTTTGTATTTTCAGGATTATAAACATCATTTACTTTACCTAATTGTTTATGTGAATAAAATATATTGTTACTTATAGTCATAATACCTGTTGAATCGCTTCCTCTATGTTGTAACATATTTAAGCCGTGTATTATATTTGGACAAACTGGTTCGGATTGGTTCAATATACCGATTACACCGCACATTATAGTGTTATATATATAATATACTAAAGAAACACTATTGTGAATTTTACGCATTAAACACTTGGGAAAAATACCCAATCCAAATCTTTACAAACTTTTTTCCATATCATATCTTGCTCTAATTGTTTTTCGCGGTCTTTCATCATCGGTATATAAGGTAAATATTGGGTTTGGTCTAAGAGAACACACAATTGATGTAATGTATACGTATAATTAAAAAAATTGGTGCGATTGGCTGGACAATGCGTTGCCCACGGTTTTTGTATCTCAATAAACAAAACACACAATGTTTCGTGTAATTCTTCATTCATTATTGGCGGTTTTATTCCAAAAATAGAATTTATATATTGTATATGTTCAAAATATTTATTATATCCTAATTTTCGCAGGATTTCACGCATTTTATCATAATTAATAAGAGACATATCTTTTATACGTTCTTTTTTTATTCTAGCTCTTATTGCTTCAATGACTTCATCGGGTATTTGTGTAGTCTCTTTTGCTTGAAATTGTGATAAAATCTCTTTAAAATGATTAAGTCGTATATAAGCTGTATAAGATACTTCATTTGGCGGCTCTTTATTTGTTGGTTTAGAACTATCTATAATATAAGTTATAAATTTACCACAATCATTATTATTACATATTAAAATACCTTCTTCATCTTGTGGTATAAGTTCTCCTTTATGACAATGTTCACATACATCAGAATGGAGTACAAAGTCTTGTAAATTAATTATTTCGTTGTTTACATTTCGCCAATAATTTTGATAAAGTTTTTTAGAATGAGAATATTTTTCGCTATTTAAATCTGAAATATCGTCATTATTTGCTTTAATTTTGAAAAAAGAATTGAGAACCTTTACATTTTGGTTATTATCGCCAGATGATATTTTCTTTTTTTCCTCAAAATAATTGAAAATGTATTTGGAATTATCTAACAAATAGCGCTTTTTTTGTTGTTTTAATTCTTTCACTTGTGATTTGATATTATGTATTTTATCACGAATATCCATATAAGTGTCAATTTCGTGTTCTTTCAAATTAGATATCATAGATTTGAGTTGTGTTTTCTCTTCCAATAATTTAGGTATCGTTTCGGTTTCGTTTTCATAAAATAGGTTTAGCATTTCTGTATGTTTTTCGTCTATTGTATTGGATTGTTTATGAGGTGGTTTTTTTGGTATTGTTTGGTTCATTTTGTTTTATAAATTATATAAAAATTATGTTGAAGTATTTATATAATTTTTTGTGGGGAATATATATAATGGATAAATTGAATTATGAATTTTCAGCTGAAACAGGTTGTATTATTGCAAAAACAGATAATCATCATGATTTTACAGACACAAATAGAATTACAGAAAATGAACAATTGTATAAAGATGATGCTGTTCTAGAATATATTCCTAATGTAATTGATTGCAATTACTTAAATGAAGATAATTTTTTAAAAAAATATATATGGAAATTTACTAGTGCGTCTGAAGCAAAAGTAAGTGACAATATTACATCAATGTTTAATCCTGAAATAATTCAAAATTATGATATTGAACAAATATATAGACCATCTAATAAAGATTCACCTTCAAATTTTGAAAAATCTAAATCACAAATACATAGAAAATTAGATGAAATGGGAATTAAAGACGATATATATTTTGTTTCTGATATAAGACATACAAATGAGTTTGACGATATACTTGCTATAGACAATGAAACCACTACTCGTAAATTTTATTGGGTTCAAAACGCACAAACAGAATTTGATCCTATGGGTAAAACCAAAGAATTGCCCAATAAAAACGTAGAAAATCCAAAATTTATATTTTGTTGGGAAAAATATGACCCTAGAAATTATACTATATATCCAGAATGGAGAGAAAATAATAGAACATTAAGAATAACTGATGAAAATAAAGAAATTATGTTTTATTCAAATCGTAGAATATACATGGCAATGCAACCAAATAATAAAAATAGTAAAGATATAAATGAAAATTATAAATCTTCAATATTAATAACTTATCCAAAATCAGGAAATTATGCTTATGCTGATAAAGATATGGCTACAGTTAGTTCACATTTAATAAAAGCAAAAACAAATAATAAAGCATATAACGAATATCAAAATAATTGTAATCAGTTTAAACAAATTCTGCTTGATTTTTATAACAATAATTTAAATCATATTGAACATAATAAAATAGCTGATTTTAATAATTCAAATAAATATTTAGCGAAAAGGTTAGGAGATGCGGGTGAGGCATTATCTTGTTTAAAAAATAAAGTAATATTTCAAAAATACGTAAATAAAAAAGTTGAAGAATTTGAATCTAATAATTTATTTGCGTTTATAACATGGGATAGAGTATGTTTAGCTAATTCATTGATATATAAAGTACCAATTCTTATTTATTCATTTAATGATATTATATTATTATTTGTCCGTAAAGATTTATTAAATCCAAAAGAACTATTAGACCAATATTATAATAATAAAAGTATTGAAAAATATATTCGTAAAATTACTGACAACTATATTGGCAATAATAAATTAATAAATAATTATAACACTTTTCAAAGAAATATCATAAAACTCAATGAATTTATAACTTATTTTAAAATGGATTATAATTTAGACATTGATATGACAAATTTAGATGAAAATTTATCTAAATTGATGATTTTGTATAAAAATATAACAGATATAATAATTAGAACAAATAGTATTTCTTTAAATAACGTTGATGAATTGAATGACCAAAGTATTAAAAATAAAATTATTAGTATGTTTGTCAAATATGGTTTTGATATAAAAAATCTTTTGGAACCTTTTATTAAAGATACAAATTATAATAATATAAGTGAAATAGTATTCAAAAATTACAAAGAAAAAGATATTTCTATAGAAAATTATAATGAAGATATTAAAACCGATAGAGATATAATTAATAATATATTAGGGGAGTTAACTAATATTTTGAATTATTATAATAATATTAATGGAACTTTAGAATACATAAACAGCAATATAGGTTACGACTTTAAAAACATTATAAACTTTTATATTAAAAAATATAACAAGTCTACTCCAATAGATGATGATGACATATTTAAATTAGAATACAGAATAAATAATACAAACATAAAAGATATAATCAATATTTCAAACGGTAAAGCAGATAAGTTTCCAACTAATACTCTTTGTCGTAATAAAAGAAAAGAAATTTCATTTTCAGATGATTACGAAAATAATGGATTTAACGAAATAATAAAAATTTTTGATTTGTTTGTTGTTAATAAATATAATATTACATTGTACAATAATTTTATTGAACAAATAGAAATATTTTTACAAAAATTACAAGAATGTGTTACTAATAAAAAATATAATGATTCATTATTATTTTTGAATACTTTAAGAGAAAATTTATCAGAAATGGGTTTTAAAAAAAGAGATATTCTAATTGAACCCGAAATTCCTAATGAAAAAGCTACCGTAATTAAACCGGAAGTTCCTAATGAAAATGTTTTTAAAATTGAAACAGGAATTCCAGAAAAAAAAACACAAAGTAGAAAAGAAATATATTATGGATTGAACCCAGAAAATATAATAGAAGGAAAGAGAGAAAGACAAACACGTTTTGGAGGAGCGATGTATGACATAATGGTTGTAAATAATGATAAATTATCACAAGACATTACTATGTTGAAAGAATTTGATTTATTTTTGAAAGGGTTTATGATGATATTAATTATTATATGGAATGAGGGTTATATGATAACAAATGATTTAGATTCTGAAAAATTATTAATAAAAATAATTTATTTTTATTTAACAACAAATGATATAGATATTGTTAGTAGTTATCAATTAAAAGAAATCAAAAATGATATTGAAAAAATTGTAAAAGAATACAATGATGGAAATATAAATTTTATATATGATAATCACTATGAAGATATTATTTATAATAATAAATTTACATTGAATAAATTGAATATTAATAAATGTGTATATAACTATATTAATTGTATTGATGAAAGAATAACTGCAGATATGAAAAATGATGTAGAAAATTTTTTCAATTTATCAAAAAATGGAGGGTTTAATGATATTTTATTACCTCCTTTAAGTAATAAACCAGAAAATAGAAATGAAGAAAGTTCTGCTATTCAGAAAATGTTATTTCCTTTTCCTCAAGAAATGAATGAATTTATTAGTAACATTTTTTTAAGTGGAGAAATCTTCACTATAATTAATACAATACATAATAAATTATATAACATTCCACTGCGATCAAATAAATTATCAAATAATAATTCAATACAAAATATTCCTAATTTAAGAACTGGTTATTCTATAAATGAAAATAAAGATTTAAATGTATCACAAGAAAAACAATTACCAGCAAGTGTATTTTCGTTTGGTGGTAAAAAAACACGCCGTCACAATAAGAAAATTTCCCGAAATTATCGTATTAGAAAAAATAAGTCAAAACGTAGAAGAAATAAAACAAGAAAGTCGTAAAAATCATTGTTTTCGTATATAAATCTAATATATACGAAATATGTCCAATAAAGAAACACCTATTCATAATATTCCATTTGAACTACCTAAAAATATCAAAATGGAAAGAAAAGAATTTCAAAAATTATTGTTTTTATCTAATGGTTTAGACCAAGGTTGGACAATAAAAAAAAGAAATGATACTTATATTTTTTCTAAAAAACATGAGAACCGTTATGAAGTTTTTCAAGAAGATTATTTAGAAAAATTTGTATTATCTAATATAAATTCGGGGACTTTATATGAATGAATACAAAAATAAAAATATGATTTTGTGTAAAACCATATTTTTATTCAGATGTTATGATTTTCCATTTGTATCCTTTATGTATTTCATTACTAATAGATACTTTTTTTAATGTAGTATGCGACATTTGAAATTTTAATGTTACATCTGTAATGGAAGCGAATTGTTGGATTTCTTTATTGGTAATTGGATCAATTTGTATAACATATTTACTATTTTTTTTTATAAATCTATCTGGTAATGAATTATTTGATAAAAATTCATCTTGCATTTCTTGAGAACATTTATCAAAAAAATTCCAATAATGTCCAGATGATATGGAAGATTGTTTAATTGCGCGTGATATAGTAGAAAATCCAGCTAAATTACGACTTTCGGCAGCATCTCGCTGTGATGCGAATACTTCCATTATTTTTGTCTTTTTAATATCAATCATCGCAATATATTCTATGGATTTATTGCTCGATTTTACAGTCGGTAATGGTATAGGCGTTTCTATTATATCTCTATCTTGTAAAACCCAACGACAATTTTTATATATTGTATTTGCTTTTGATGCTTCTCTTAAGCCAGTATGGGATGAACCGTGTACATTTCTTATGACATCAATTACGCTATCATATATATTTATTAATTCTAATGTATCTTTATTGTATTGGAATACTTTTGGAGAACGTGTATTGAACCGGCGTTTCACGAAATTACAATTGATTTCTTCTTCGTTTGATTGATTGTTATCATTTATTTCTGTTGTTTCTCTCGTTTCTATAGGTTGTTGTTTTAATTCTATTTTTTTTTCTAATAATATTGTTTCTTCTTGAAATTTTTTAATTTCGGCTTCATTTAATTTTATTTGAAGTTCTAATATTTCTTTAGTATTTGGTTCAGTGTTGTTTAATTTAGTTATTTCTTGCTTTATCAAAACTATTACATTTTTATATTGTTCTTCATTTACGATAAATGTTTCTCTTGCGATTATACCATCTAATTTTGTAATAGAATAATACAATCTTTTTATGCTTTCATTTGAATGAATTATTTTTTCTAATTTTATATAATGTTGAGTTTCAAATACATCTAATAATATTGGAACAACACCATAAGTATTTGATATATTTGTCATTCGTTCTTTGATATTTTGTGTTGAACCAATTTTGATAATGAATTTATCTTCTATAACATCTTTTAATTTACAAATATAAACAACGTTTTTATTATGGTATAATTGTAATATTTTATTATGAATTTCCCTTTTTGCTTTTTCATAAATTAATTTGGAATCAATTTCTAATTGTTGCTTTAATTTGTATTCTCCTGTTAAACGAATTTCTTTTAATACTTGTATCATCCATAATTGAAATTTTTCTGCGATTGGTTTATTTGAACGAGCTAGTAATCTATATAATCCAGCTTCGGTTAAAAAAACTGTTTTTTGAATTCCACCAAGGGATACAAAATCTTTGTATACCTTTAGTTCATTACTATAATTCGTAATAGTTGTTAAAATATTTGACATTTTTAGTAACGCACCTATTTGTTTTGCTTGGAAAAGTGGGTTTTCAATAGTTCCTTGAATATTTATAGGGTAATGTTCGTCGCACAACGAGAAGGCTTTTAGTATATCCATACTATACAGTATAAGGAGCTAATTTTTTATATAATTTGACGAATAAAATTCTTCTAAAGTATATTTTATAAAACTTTTTAATATATATAAAATTATTTTATTAAATAATGTAATTAAAATAAATTAAACCTTCATTACATTTATATAGTGAACATATAAATTTATAATAAAATAATTTTATATTTTATGTAGGTATTTTGACCTATTTTTCAATTTAAAAATTTATTTAGCAATTTCCACAGAATTTATTTTCTCTGTATAGTATATATAAAAAGTCGGTCACATGGGAGGAGCACTAATGCAGCTAGTCGCCTACGGCGCACAAGACGTTTTCCTTACAGGAACACCAGAAATTACATTCTGGAAAGTATCATACAGAAGACACACAAACTTCGCAATGGAATCCATTGAACAAACATTCTCAGGCCAAGCCGATTTTGGTCGTCGTGTTACATGCACAATCTCAAGAAATGGTGATCTTGCATACAGAACCTATTTACAAGTAACTCTTCCAGAAATCAACCAAGACATGAAAAACACAACTGGTGGTGCTGTCTATGCCCGTTGGTTAGATTACATTGGTGAACAACTTGTTGCCCAAGTTGAAGTTGAAATTGGTGGTCAAAGAATTGACCGTCAATACGGTGACTGGATGCACATCTGGAACCAACTTACCATGTCATCTGAACAAAAAACCGGTTATTTCAAGATGATTGGTAACACCACCCAACTTACATACATTACAGACCCAGCTTTTGCTTCAGTATCTGGACCTTGCGCTGCTGCAGGTGGACCAGCCCAAGTTTGCGCTCCTCGTAACGCTCTTCCAGAAACAACCCTTTACATTCCTCTTCTTTTCTGGTTTTGCAGAAACCCTGGACTTGCTCTTCCTCTTATTGCCCTTCAATACCACGAAGTCAAAATCAATATTGATTTCAGACCAATTGGTGAATGTCTATGGGCTGTAAAAGATATTTCCGCAACATCAGGTACTCTATCAGTCACCCAAGCATACCAACAATCCCTTGTTGCTGCTTCCCTTTACGTTGATTACATCTTCCTTGACACTGATGAGCGTAGAAAAATGGCACAAAACCCTCACGAGTACCTTATCGAGCAACTGCAATTTACAGGTGATGAATCAGTAGGATCATCATCTAACAAGATCAAGTTAAATTTCAACCATCCATGCAAAGAACTTATCTGGATTGTTCAACCTGATGCTAACGTTGATTATTGCTCATCCCTTGAAGGTGGTTCAACTCTTTTCAGAACCCTTGGTGCTCAACCATTCAACTACACTGATGCCATTGATGCTCTACCAAATGCTATCCATGCTTTCGGTGGTCCAGCTGAAACATCTGGCTCAAATGCTTTCATCAACGCATCTGGTCTTTTCCAAATGCCTGGTGCTGCTGATACAACAAACCAAGCAGATTGGGGACCAGCCGCTGCCACACCATTTGGTGCTGATGGTTCTGTCACAGCCCTTTCTGATGCTGGTACATTCGTCCTTGCCGAAACTGCCCTTGACATGCACTGTTGGGGTGAAAACCCAGTTGTAACTGCTAAGCTACAACTTAACGGCCAAGATCGTTTCTCTGAACGTGAAGGATCATACTTTGATGTTGTCCAACCTTACCAACACCACACCCGCGCACCTGATGCTGGTATCAACGTATACTCATTTGCCTTAAGACCAGAAGAACACCAACCTTCAGGTTCATGCAACTTCTCCAGAATTGATAACGCTGTTCTTCAACTTGTCCTTTCATCTGGTGCCGTTGCCAGTACCAACACCGCCAAAGTCCGTGTCTATGCTGTTAACTACAACGTCCTTCGTGTAATGAGTGGTATGGCAGGCGTAGCATATAGCAATTAAAAGTAACTAAATGAGAAAGTTATTTATTTAGAAACAATATAAAGAATATATCTTATAAATATATATAACATATATTATGTTAAACACTGCCCTATACTCGCCCATCTACTCATTTGATAATATAATGAGTTGTAATATTATTACATACAAAGATAGAAACTATTACGTAGATTGTGATGACGCTGTAAAAATAATAAATTTCAAAAAAAATTTCATTTATGATGACAAATATGATTATCCAAGTTTCAATTCTAATTACAAAAAATATTTTTTAATAGAATTTTTGTATGGTTTTGATATTAAACATACTGATTATGTTTTCAGTAATAATAACAAATATGATTTACGAAAATGTAATGTAATTCCATATCATAAATTTCACAATGAAATTGAAAAAAAATATAAAATAATTAAATACATACCAGGACATATAAATAATATTGGAATTTCCGCAAATCAAATGAAAAATCCATTATGGATTGTAGAAGAAAATAATAAAGAAATATTATTAATGTATTGTGAAAAAGATACTATTATAACATTATGTGATAAATCATATCAAAAAATATTGGATTTTGAAAAACAAATTGGTGAGAAAGTCACTTTTTTTTTACAAAAAACTGGATATATTGTAACTCATATACCAAAAAGTGATGGTTATTTACTATATATTCATCAAATTATAACAGGTTGTCACGGTAATGGAAAAGGAACAACCAATATTAGCGTTGACCATATTGACAGAAACCCATTGAATAATACATTTGATAATTTACGCATAGCAACAAGAAAAGAACAAGAACAAAATTCAAAAGGTATAATGGATGGAACTAAAAGAGAACGTCAAAAAAACGCAAGACCGTTACCAGAAGGCATTGAACAATCAATGTTACGAAAATATGTTGTATATTATCATAATGTATATAACAAAGAAAAGAATTTAAGCAGAGAATATTTTCGCGTAGAAGGTCATCCAAAATTGGAAAAAATCTGGGAAACGACAAAATCAGAAAAAGTAACAATAATGGAAAAACTACAACAAGCAAATAATGTAGTAGATGATTTGGAAAATAATATATATCCAGAAAAATTGGAAAGCAAATTACCTAAGTATGTATCTATCAATTCTTCAAGAAATAAACAACAATTATGTTATGATAAACGTATTGGTGGAATATCAAAAAATTTGAAAATGGTATTACCGAATGAATACGATATTGATGAGCAACTCAAAATTTTTAATGAAAAAATAAAAGCAAAGTATGAAGGTGAAGATATACTTACATAAAAATAAATCTAATTGTTACCATTAATAATGTAAATTTTTTTGCTCACTAATAAGGGTGAGCAAAACGTTGTAATACATTTTATAAAATATATTATTTGCTTTTTGTTTATATTAATAAAAGTAAATGGAACCATAACAAATAATCATTATTATTTATTATACGAGAATTGCGACAATGAATTAAAACAAAATTTTATCAAAGATCATGGAGAACCATTACTATACAGAGATGGTGTCGGACAATATGACGCGCAAAACAATTTATTAAGAGAATTTATATGTAAATATGATTGTATAAGAAAATTATGTATTAGTGATAAAACATTAGCTAAGACATTGGATAAAAATATTCACTACAATGGTTTTTATTATAAATCAATAGGTTCAAAACTCCAATGTTGAAATTAAGTAAAAGGCTTAATAACTTTTGGCACAATCGCAGGAAAAGAGTACCAATATACTACATGGTCAGCATCTTCCGCATCATGCGTTTCAAATATACTACCATCAACAAACTGTATTTTAAACAAGCCATCAACATTGCCATTATACGGATGATAGTATGGATTTGTGTACATTGTATATTTAATTAAACGATTATTTACCGGATTTCCATTACTATCTAAGGCAAATACAGTACCTTCAGCATTTGTATATAGGTCAAGATATACTTGCCCATTCATCATTTGTTGAACAGTTTTCAAATCAGCATAAAATTCATTATGATGAAACCGTCCATATTCATTGAAAACTCTTCTCACTTCATTGGTTGACATTTTATATTATATAATATTACAATACAAAATACTAAATAATTATATACTAACTACACCATAATCAGTATAGTAAATAATAAAACAATTTCATAATTTACAAAACTAAAAAATAAAAAGGAATATTATTATAATAAAAAACAGCATAAAAAATAAAAAACAATCATCTTATTCAAATAAAGAATGTCGCTATTTTGTTCTTCCAAATTAAATACTCAAAATGATTTATTAATGACAAATTTAATGGATTTTTATAATAAATCAGGCAATCTTAATAAAATGATGAAAATTATTAATGGTGAATCCAAAATATCATTGCGGATCGTAGATTGGTTTGTAACTAATTTCGCAAAAAAATATTACACGGTATACGAAATGACTTCAATAGAAAATGAAATTACTAGATTTAAAGTATACAATGATTATAAACTAAAACTAAAAGCATATAGTAAACGACGATTTGACCCATTTTGTAGATGGGAACGAATTACTGTCCCTTATGATAATGAAAAATACATGGAAACAACAATAGGACAATTAAATTTTTTCAAATGGGCAATAGAAAACAATATTATTCAATATATTGAAAACAATTATTCAGACATAGAAAATGATATGAATCAACGTAATAGTACATCTAAACGAAAAGCGTCTCCAGATAATTTACCGATAGAGAATGACAATACAAAAACACGTAAAAAAAGAGAAGAATTATCTATTTCTGCTTGTAAATGTATTAAAAAGGAAGACGTCAAAATTATTGTAAAATTTAATTAGAATTTCCAAATAAAGCTTTTTATACTTCTTAGTAAATAATAATTAAATCCAAAATCTTCCATATTTGTTTCTTCTTCTTCATCTTCATCTTTTTCATCTTCACTATATTCATAATATTGACATTCACCTTCATCATCCATTATTTTGTCAATGTAATTTTTTATCAATCTTATCCAACATACCCCTCTATCTTCAGGGTCTTCTGTGTTATAAGTTACATCCCTATTCGCATTTATAACTAAAATATTTTTTTTATTTATTAACCAATCTTGATGATATTCTTTACATTTTTTCAAATATTCTAAAGGTACAATATCTTCTCCTTTGCGATTACGTTTATGAACACGTTGATAACAAACATCTTCATCTGTATGAATGTATACTAATCCATTCAATTTGAAATCATTTTTATATTCATTATAGAATTCCAGATAGATTTTATAATTAATTTCATCAATCATTTTATCATCATACAACATTTTAGCGAAAATTTTTCTATCCGCTTCTAATGAGCGTTCACAAATAATCAATTTACAATCAGGATTTTCTTTTATTAATCTGCGAATCAATGATAATCTAGTTACAAAAGCCATAACTTGAAATGAAAAAGCATATTTTTCTGGATTTTTATAAAATTTCGCCAATATACTTTCACCATCACTATCTTTTATACTTTCCCATACACTTACAGGTTCTCTGACTACTAATACCGATTTCATATCTTTGTATTGTTGTTCTAATTGTTCAATAATAGTTGTTTTACCAGCACCAATGTTACCTTCAACTGAAATAATTTTAGGAATTGACATCTTATAATAATTTATAATATAATCTTTATAGTATTTATTGTAATTAATATATAATTATTAAATTCAATTTTTTTGTAAAATAAATATGTTTTATAATGTTATTATGATATACAATTATTTATATACAACGTTGTTTGTTTTATTATTTATAATAACAATATATTTATTTTATTTATTATTTCGCTTTTTATATAATAGAAATACTATAGTGAAAAAAACCAATAATGATGAAATACCAAAAGTTATATATCAAACATGGCATACAAAGAAATTACCAACTAATATGAATAAATGTGTTGAAAAATTAAAAAAAAATAATCCAAATTATGAATATCATTTATATGATGATAATGATTGTAAAGAATTTATACAACAATATTTTAATCATGATGTAGTAGCCGCTTTTAATAAATTAAAGCCAGGAGCTTATAAAGCCGACTTATGGAGATATTGTATATTATATGTAAATGGGGGTATTTATTTAGATATTAAGTATCAACCAATAAATGGTTTCTCATTCAATCATTTACAATCAAACAAAGAATATTTCGTATTAGAACGCCCTGGTTTCTGGGAAAAAAATAATTATGGTATCTACAATGCTTTAATGATATGTAAACCAAAAAACGAAATATTATTAAATTGTATAAGACAAATTGTTGAAAATGTAAAAAACGTATATTATGGTATAAACGCATTATATCCTACAGGCCCTGGTTTATTAGGAAAAGTGTATTTTAATAATAATGCTATAAATAAACAAATGAACGATTTTGAAATGAGATATGATTGTAATAAATACGATTTAATTTTATATAAAAACCAAGCTATTTTCAAAAATTACAATGAATATAGAATGGAACAAAAAAAGAATTCCAATGAAGATTACTATGTATTTTTGTGGCAAAATAAAGACATTTATTTTTTATAGTGTATTTTTGTTTTCTAACACTATTTAGTTATAAAATTTTGATAAAAATAAATATATATAATTATGTTATATGAATTATAATTATATAATAATAGTATTTTTAATATTAATAATATTTGTAATCATAAATTATAATAAAATAAAAGAAAATTTAGATAATATAGACATTCAATACAAAAACAATGCTATTATTCCATTACATATATATCAAACATGGCATACAAATTCTTTACCAAAATATATGCAAGAATGTGTTGACAAATTAAAAAAAGAAAATCCTGAATTTGAATATCATTTTTTCAATGATGATGATTGTAGGAACTACATCAAAGATAATTTTAACAGAGATGTATTACACGCATTTGATAAATTGAAACCTGGAGCATACAAAGCAGATCTATGGAGATATTGTATTTTATACAAAAAAGGGGGTATTTACTTAGATATCAAATATCAATGTGAAAATAATTTTAAATTGATACAATTGACAGATAAAGAATATTTTGTAAAAGATATACCGATATATAGTAGACAAGGTATTTATAACGCATTATTGGTTTGTAAACCAGGAAACAATGTTTTATTAAATTGTATAAACAAAATTGTAGAAAATGTCAAGAACAAATATTATGGCAATAATCCATTGGAAGTAACTGGACCTTTATTAATGAGTTATTTTTTTACTCCATTAGAAATAAATAAAATGGAATTAAAACACGTCATAGAGAGCAATAATTATTATATAAAAAAAAATGACACAAAAATATTAAAAATTTATTCACAATATAGAAGTGAACAAAAATTATATCAAAAAAATAAATATTATGCTGATTTATGGCACAATAAAAACATTTACGAATAAGGGTTTCTGTATTATTATAATTTTCTTAAGGGTTTATACTTTAATATATCTAATATTTTCTTTGTAGTTGGAAATTCTCCAGCGCCATAAATGTCTTGTAAAAGCAACCATTCAAATAATCCACCAGAATATAAATAAATCTCAGTAAATCCTAATGTTCTCAATTGATTGTACTTTTTTTCCGAAGTCTCGTCGTTTGTATTTCTACCATAAATAATTATCTTTTTATTATTGAAATCATAATTATTTAAAAGTTCATTAATGGTTTTCTCTTCTTCTTCATATGGAAGTGTATTTTTAATTAGACAATCTTGTTCATTTAATGGTAATGTATTTATAATTATATATTCATTTGTTTTTTTTATAGTATATTGAATATCTTCAAAATTTATTTTTTTATAGGATGTTTGGAACAATCCCGAGAACATAGTTATAATTCATTATAATTTTTATATGTTTTTTTTAGTAAAACAATACGCGTTTTCTTATATTTCAATAAAAACACTAAAAAGGAGGGGGTATTACAAAGAGAAACCAAGGTTCTCCCTGTAAAAAATTGAACTTTACAATATCATTTTTCTTAATCAATATAACAATATTTTTATAATATAATTAACCAATAATGGATCTAACACAATCTAAGTTAACAAAGAAGGAATGGGAAACCATTGAAACTCCTATATCAAGCGATGAACGCAAAATATTAAAAATGATTATTTCTGGTTATGATGATGTCAACATTCATTCTAATAATAATTTATCTATCTTCTCATTTGTTAAAATAGATATTACACCAGAAACAGAAATGTATTTATATCAAAAATATTTCAGTGAAACCATAAAAACAATCATTTTAAAATACAACTCAGACTCAAGTAATTTATTAATCCCAAGTGTAGAAGGGTTGTCTATAAAAAGACTAAAAAGTGCGGACACTATACGATTACAAAATTTGGAAAATAATATTCAACAAAATAAACAATATATATTTGAATTTCTATTAATTGACTTAGCCTCTAATTTATTAAAAAATCTAAAAAAAAATCAAAATGAATATGCGTTTTATTTATATACCCTTATCCAATTAAAAAAAAGTAGTATTCATAATATTAATCAATATGTAACTGAATTTATAGACAATGTAATACAATTATCTTCTGCTAGAACCAATATTGGTAATATTATTCATAATTCATACGAATTTATTGAAAAAAACAATTATTTATTAGAATATGAAGATTTAACATTGTTCTCCCATCAAAAAGATTTATTCTCTATTTGTAAACAAAATATTGAAACGCCGAAATTAATATTATATACTGCTCCTACTGGAACTGGAAAAACGCTATCTCCAATTGGTCTCTCTAATCAATATCGTATTATATTTGTATGCGTAGCCAGACATGTTGGATTAGCATTAGCAAAATCCGCTGTATCAATGGAAAAAAAAGTGGCATTTGCGTTTGGTTGTGAAACAGCCAGTGATATTCGTTTACACTATTTTGCGGCGTCTACTTATGTAAAACATAGTCGTTCTGGTGCTATAGCGAAAGTAGATAATAGTCAAGGCCAAAAAGTAGAAATCATGATATGTGATGTTCAATCTTATTTAACTGCTATGTATTATATGTTATCATTTAACGATGTTAAAAATATTATTACATATTGGGATGAGCCCACAATCACAATGGATTATAAAGAACATGATTTACACAAGACAATCAAGCGTAATTGGAGTGAAAATAAAATTCCCAAATTGGTTTTATCTTGCGCTACTTTACCAAAAGAACACGAAATAATGGATGTAATATGTGATTTTCGCTCAAAATTTGAAGATGCCGAAATTCATAATGTAACCAGTTTTGATTGTAAAAAATCCATTCCTATTTTGAATAAAGATAGTTATAGTGTTCTTCCTCATACATATAATGATAATTATAAAGATTTAATTGAATGTGTTGATTATTGTACTGATAATAAAACTCTTTTACGATATTTTGATTTGCGTGAAATTATCAGATTTATAGAGTACATTAATACAAATCAATTTGCTAATGAAAAATACAATATAGATAATTATTTTTCAAACATTAGTGAAATAACTATGAATTCATTAAAATGTTATTATTTGCTGTTATTAAAACATATTCACTCTGATAAATGGGGTATTATATACGAATATATGAAGACTACCCAACAACGGAAATTTACAGATAATAAAATAGTAAAATCAAAAAGTATGGATAATAGTTCAAGTAGTAGCAATAATAATACCAATGTATTTTCACGAACTCTAAGTATGTCTTCGGTTCAAAATAATGCGAAACCTACTGCGAATACAACTCCTAGCAACGGTATATTACTAACAACAAGTGACGCATATACATTGACGGATGGACCCACAATATTCTTAACTGAAGATGTGAAAAAAATCGGTAGTTTTTATATTCAACAATCCAATATTTCGGCCAGTGTATTTCAAAATATTTTATCTAAAATAACAAAAAATAATGAAATCGCACAAAAAATAGAAAAATTAGAAAGTATTATTACTGAAAAACAAAATAAATCATCTAACAACGACGATAATGATAAACCAGAAAAATCCAATAAAGATGGTAATGATGTAAAAATGTCAAAAGAAATACAAAAAATGATGGAAGATATTAATAATTTACGACGAGAAATCCGTATTATATCATTAAACCCTATGTATATCCCGAATACAATTCCACATCAAAATATTTGGACACCAAATAATAATGTATATGAAAACGCATTTTTACCAACAATTGATGAAGATACTACAAAAAGTATTATGGCTTTGGATATTGAAAATAATTTGAAAGTTTTGTTGTTGTTAGGAATTGGTATGTTTATGGATAAACCAAACATTCAATATATGGAAATTATGAAACGCTTGGCGGATACACAAAAATTATTTATTATTATTGCTTCAAGTGATTATATTTATGGAACCAATTATCAGTTTTGTCATGGAATTATTGGTAAAGATTTGACGAATATGACACAGCAAAAGACATTACAATCTATGGGACGCATCGGTCGTAATAAAATTCAACAAGACTATACAGTTAGATTTAGAGATGATGAAATGATAAAATGTTTATTTAAAAAACCGGACTATAATATTGAAGCTGAAAATATGATAAAGTTATTTTCAAGTGAATAGGTAAGTGTAATTTGTAAATTTATAAAAATATAGACATTTTTTTCTTGGAAAATTCAGGTAAAAATAAAATAATAACATATATTATAATGAGTAATCCAGAATATCACTCTGCTATATATAAAATAAATCCTAACAAACAAATAGCAAACATCATTATGTTCAAAGGTTATAATTGCACATTATTACCCAAAAAAATAGAATTTAATGAATTAGCAGAAATATTGAGTAAAATGCAAAAAATATGTTTTGAAGATAAAAATGTAAACAATGAAAATACAAATAGAATTATTGATTTGTTTTCAAAAAAAAAGGATAAAACATTTATTCTAGCAATTTCGCTTGGATATTTACCAGGCGTTACCGATTATATGGATTTCGTCGATGGAGGTGCTGCAACTGTTCAAAAAAGCAATTTAGATTTTTTAAAATATCAACAGCCTTGGATAAATGAAGTATGTCGTTCTAAATTCAAGGATATACCATTAGGTAAATCACCGGTTAATATAGTAATGGAAATGATTGAGAAATATATCAAATTGTATTTAATGAAAACATCAAAAAAGATTGATGGATTGTATTTGTATGTTGAAAAAAATCCTGACCACGGAAATCCTGATTTTTTATTGAAATATTATGAAAAATATGGGTTTGAAAAAATGGCACACGAAGATAGCGAATATTTTTATATGTATAAGGAAATAAAATATAGCCCTCCTAAATTATCAAGCAATGTTACTTTGAAAAAAAGTAATAATTCACAATCAACAGTATCAACTAATGGTAGTTTAGTAAAAAACGGTGGAAAGAAAACCAGAAGAAATTATTAGAATTCAATATGATTGAGTATTCATACCCAGATAAAAGAAAAATAATATGTGTATATTTATATATTATTTTTATGAGTGGAATATTAAATTACGAAAAAAATAGGGATGACCCTGAATTAATAGATTGGAATAGAAAAATGAATAGAGAAGATATACTGCATGATGGTTTAAAGAATGGTAATGCTCCTAAAATAGAAGGTACTAAATTATTTGAAAAATTACTAAATGAAATATATCCTGAAATGTATAATAATGAACCAAAAGCAGATTGGATGTTTGACAATTTAACACTATATAAATTACCAAAAGTAATTAAAACAACCAAAAAAAAAGCAATTGAAACAACCATAAAACCAGTCCAATTAGTTAATATTGAATATGGCATACAAGATACATTCCCTGGTAAAAAATATGGTATGAAAAACCGAATTACTCCGGCTTATTACTTAGACCCAGCTACAAGAAGTTACGACAATAAAATAGAAGGTATATTTGATGACTTGATAGAATTTTGTAACACAAACAAAATAATTAATAAAGAAATTGACTTGTCTAAATATGGTATTAGATATCTAAATAAAATGATAATAGAGTTTGAACCTGACGACGATGATGATGAAGATTGTATTAAAATAACTTTGAAAGGTAGTTCAATAAATTATGATATTTATGTAAAAATAGGTTATTTTAAAGCATATTGTAAACACGCTGAACCAAATTTTGAACTTGGCAATTTTGAATATATTGATGAAAAAACAAAAAGTCTTAAAACAACAAAAACTAGTTATTTAGGAGGCAACGTAGAGAAAAATTTATTTTTTGATAAATACAAGAATATTTATAATAAAGATAATGAGCGTGACGGTAAGATATTGTTAATATTCAAATTACTTGGTGATTTATCAAGTATTATATTTTCTTGTGATGAAGACGCTGTATGCACTAATGATACTTATCTGCGTGATAGATGTATCAAAAACAAAGTTCCGATAATATTTCATGGTAGTATTATGACAGAGAAAGATAAAAAAAGTGGAATTACTTTGACAATGGTTGATGAAAATGACAAAGTTAGTAACCCAACAACCAGAGTTAATGGGTATTTTTACATACCTATACAAGATAATATTGTTCAAGATTATCATTTGAAATCAGTAACAAAACCAAGCAAAGTTGCTGCTACAAAACCAAGCAAAGTTGCTGCTACAAAACCAAGCAAAGTTGCTTCCACAAAACCAAGCAAAGTTGCTGCTACAAAACCAAGAAAAGTTGCTGCTACAAAACCAAGCAAAGTTGCTGCTACAAAACCAAGAAAAGTTGCTGCTACAAAACCAAGCAAAGTTGCTGCTACAAAACCAAGCAAAGTTGCTGGTCGTTATAATCTGCCTATAGAAGATGACGAAATAAGTTTAGGCGATGAAGATAGTGATTATGAAGATGATAACGATGAAGATAGTGATTATGAAGATTATAATGATAATGATAATGATAACGGCGAAGATGACGATGAAAGTTTAGGTGATGAAGATACAGATGATGATGATGAAAGTTTAGGTGATGAAGATACAGATGATGATGATGAATATGGTGGAGGCAATAACTCTAAATACAACATTTTTGCGAATGGTTCAAACAAAGAAAACGTAAAAAACTATATTGACAATTATGTTAATAATTTGAATAATTTTCTAGAAAATCCTGTTTTTGTTAATAAATACATGTGTACAAATGAAGCAATTACTTATATTAATCAATTAATAGTTTTTTTGAATACAGAAGTCAAAAACGAAATTAACAAAATAGAAACAAATCAACCTGTAAAAGAATTCAATAGTAAAATAATGAAATGGTTTCCATTAGATATAATAGTTGAAACAAACGATATAATAAGAGAAGCGCCAAAATATTTTATTCCAACAAAAATTACAAAAATATTTCCGGAATTACATGATACAATAGATGGATTTGCTAATAAACTTCAAATGCCATTCAATAAACTTGTGAGTAAAGAAGAAATAAAAATAGAAAATAATTATTCATTAAAAGATATAGTAAATTATTTATCCAAAAAATTAAGTGATTTAAGAGATAGTGACGAACTTATTGAATGTAAAGGAATTATTGAACAATTAAAGAAAAAAAATGTAATTATTCCTAACGATTTATTCCCATTATTTGATATTTGTGTAGATAATGGTTTCATAGATGAAGATAATATATTATTTGAATATTTATTATATATATGTAATTATGACATAATAGATGCTTATACATATTGTACAGTATTGATGCAATTGACATATATAAACGGATATTACATATATGATTATAATATAATAAATAATTTTGTAGAAAATATAAAAAAAACATACTATATTTTTACAGAAAGATTTGATGGATTTAAAACATTCTTAATGAAACATATGAATTCAGAAACACATGAAGAAATAATAAATGAAGAAATTAATCCACCTGAAATTTTGGTACCATTACCTGAAACCAATACACAAAATTTAGACATTAATATTGATAATAATATACAAAATAGAGAAAATGAAATGATTTTCAAGAAATTTAATCCTAATTCATATTATGATAATTTAAAAAAGGCAATGCCTGGAAGAGAAATGGCAGCAGGAAAAAAAAAAAGGAAAACAAAAAAAAATAGCAAAAAGAATAGAAAATCAAAAAAAAAGACAAATAATAGCAAAAAACAAAACAAACATCGTAATAAAACACACACAAAAATGTCAAACACTTTATCAAAAAAGAAGAAATAGAAAGGTTGTAATTCTATATTTAGAATATTTGCTAATCATTCGGCAAATATAACTACAAACTAAAAATGAATTTTTCTCATGTAAAATAAATTCTTTACATGAGAAATCATAAAAACATTATTATAAATTTTTTTATCATTATATTATATATTATTTATATTACTACAAAATGACTGATTATATTGTATGTATACCATCTTATAAAAGAGCACAAGTATGTAATGAAAAAACACTGTCTACATTGAAAAAAATGAAAATACCTTCCAATAAAATATATGTATATGTAGCAAACAAAGAAGAAGAAGAAGAATACAAAAAAGTCGTGGATAGCACATTATACAATAAATTAGTAGTTGGAAAAAAAGGCCTCGTTCCACAAAGACAATTCATAATGGAACAATGGCCTGAAGGAAAACATATTGTATTTTTTGATGATGATGTAGCCAGTATTGATTTGAAAATGTCCAAGTTCAAAAGTAAATCATTGGATTATTTCTTCAAAGATGCTTTTTTTGAATGTAAAAAACAAGGTTCTTATATATGGGGTGTTTATCCAGTATTCAACCCTTTTTTTCGTAAAGCGCGCGAAGAAATTTCAAATTGTTTGAATTATATTGTTGGTGCTTTTTATGGTATTATCAATCGTCCGAATTTGAAGGCAATACAATTAACATTGACTAAAGAAAATGGACAAAAAGAAGATGTTGAGAGAACCATTAAATATTTTATTGAAGATGGTATTGTTATCCGTTTCAATCGTGTCGGTTTCGTTACAAAATATTATGGTAAAGAAGGAGGATTAGGAACTTTTGAAGCACGATTGAAACCAATGTTAGAAGCATCACAAAAATTGAAAAAGGAATTTCCTGAATATGGTGAAATTTCAACCAAAAAAAATGGAATGACCGAATTTCGTTTGAAGAAAATACTTGCTAGAACTGGTGGTGAAGAAGAAGTTGTTTCTAAGAAATCAAAGACAAATAAAAAACAGAGCAAGAGTGATAAAAATAAGAGTGTTAAGAAACGGTAAATTATTATGATTTATATAATCCTAATAATTTTTTTACTTCTTCTTTCGTGTCCCGTTACCATTAATACTTCGCATACTTCGCATTGTTTTACGATGGCTTTCATAAAAACTTTTAGATTTATTCATTGTTCTCAACCATACATTTTTTCTCAAATAACAAACAATAGACAATCGTTTTGTTTCTTTATCAGATTTCACCATCGGTAAATTTGCGTGTGGTTGGTGAACATCCATAAATAAAGTATCACCTGTTCTCACATCTACACCAATTCCATATTGTGGAAAACAAGTCTCAGCACCTTTATAATAACCTTTTTCTATAACAACCAAATTACCAAATCCATCAACATCGTCACCTTTATCTGTATGAATACTGGTTTGGTAGTTTACATTGGTAGTAATTGTCGTAAACGCTGTGTCTGGAATACGAAAATGTGTTTGGTCAGCTTTTTTACGTTGTAATTCATATTGTTCAGGCGTCATTTTTTTATACATTTTATCAATATCTTGTATCAAAGGAATGGTTTTTTCATATAATTCAGGATAATCCATATTGAAACGACATTCACGAACATCCACTTTCGGTTTTTTTCCTAATTTTTTAAATACTACTTTCTGTATTGGTGACCAGCGGTCGAAGAAACCAAAAATATTTGACATTACTCGTGGATTTGTCCAAATATTTTTTGATTTACTACCACTCGCACTACCACGATTCGCACTTGTATTCATAGCAAATTTGATAACATTATCATAAAAATCATCTATATGTGTTTTAGGCAATACATCTTTTCTAAATCTTAGTAATAATTTTCCTTCATTTGTATAAACATCGGCATTATGATCAATTATATAACTAATATCTTCTTTTTTCAAAAATTTATCCATTTTCTTTTCCATTTTAATATCGTCAAAATTTTTTTCTACTGTGTATATTTTTATTCCATTTTTATTTTCAGTTTTTATAATTGTCATTCTATAATATAATTACAATACATTGAGAAATTATATTTTCATAATATATATATGCCTTCTAATAAAACAATAAAACGTAAATCCAGGTCTAAACCCAGGTCGTCATCCAAATCCAGGAGTAAACCATTATTTAATAAATTATTGAGAACTTTAAATAATAGTCTAATAAAACAGGCAATCCAATTCAATGAATATAGTAATACAATAAATAATAATTTTCTTTTATCTTTAACAAAAACCGAAAAATCATCAATTGAATACTATCAGAACAATTCCAGTTTGATAAATGGTTTTTTACGAAAAGGTTACCAATTTTTTTCCGAATTTAATAAAGAAACTATTTTGAATAGTCTCGGAAAAAGCAGTTTCAATAGTTCAGTAAAAGAATTGATAAAAAAAATTAATTCAATAGATAAAATATTTACTAAAGGAAATTGTACAAAAACAACGCAAAGTACAATTCTTTATAGAGGAAGTGATAAATTATATCCAGGTACAAATAAAGCTTATACATCTTGTAGTAAATCCATTGAAGCATTATTTGAAATGAAATTTGTAAAAGGCGATGTAAATATATTATCTAATGATTGTTGTATCAATGTTCTCATTATAGACGAAAATATACCTTATTTGGACTTAGAAAATAATAGTGAAAGATGGAAATATCAAGAAGAAGTATTGCTACCACGTGGATTAAACAGTGAAATTATAGAAGAAAGCATTATAAAATACAATTCAGTTGATTTTAAAGTATACGTAATGCGAGTTATGTTATCAAATAATGAAACTGTTTATAATGTACCTGAATTACCAAATAACGATAGTGTTGATATCAATAATATCAAATTTATAATAGACGAACAACGAAGTCAAATAATAAATTTATCCAATATGTTTATAGATACAGGAGATTGGACTGATGAAAAAGAAGATATTGATGAATTGATATTATATATTTACGATTTGAAAAAACAAGGTAATTTTACACAGGAAGATTATAGTAAAATTTGTAAAAAAATATTGAATATGTTGAAAAATGCTATTCCAGGAATGATGGAAAGCGCTACTGTTCGCGATGAATGTAAAGTACATTTAAAACCTGCCCTTGATAAAGTGGAAGAAATTTTAAATACTGAAGAACAATTGATAACTCCTAGTAGTTTTATTCAAGTAAAGAAATGTTAATTTTTTGTCTAGATTGAAGTAATATAACTATTTTGAATGAAAAATATAATCTTGTTGATAAAAACTCATAATTTATTATTATAACAATAAATTATGTATAATCCACTACAAAACCCCTATTCTTCCAACCCTAATAATTTATCAATTTCATAAGTATCCAGACCCTGTTTTTCCATATCTTTCTTCTTTTTCAACAACGCCTTTTTATCACCCCTTGATAATTCCTTTTTCTCCTTAACGACTTCTATTTTATTTCCAAGAGAATCAAATTTTTCTTCTTCTTGGTCAAAAGTCAATTTCTTAGCATTTTCCTTTTCCGCTTTTTTTCTCGCCTTTTCTACTTCTTCCATCCATTCTGAACCAAACACACTCAAATTACCAGAATCCAATAACCATTTCTCAGGACAAATTTCCTTGTAAAATTCTTCATTATGTGAAATTAATAAAAGACCACCTTTGAATGTTTTGATAGCACCAGTTAAAGCACCCAAAGAATCTCTATCTAAAAAATTAGTAGGTTCATCTAAAATAACCACATGAGGTAAATTCCACATACAAGCACCTAATACAATTTTGACTTTTTGACCACCAGACAACATACCAATTTTACTATGTTGTGCGAATTGTGGTTCTAATCCAAAATTATCCAAATGTTTTTGAATTTCACCACTGGTTAATTTGCGTTGCCCTAACATATTTTCCATAGCTAATTTCTCATCAAATTCTTTCACCATTTTCTCATATCCCATTTGTACCATTTCACTTTTGGTAAACCATTGTGTAATTTCACTCTCAGATTTACATTCATATTCATTTTCGCGCTTACCAGTTCTTCTACTTAAGATTTCAGCAATAACCAAATATTTATTTTCTTTTGCCTTTTGTTTAATAGCCAATAATTCTTCTTCGCTCAATGTCAAACTATCTTTACTGGTTTGTTCTTTATCATAACCAGCGCGATATCTCCACATAATATATTCAACAGGGGTTTTATCCAAATGATTTTCAATATGATGAAAAGCGTGTTGTGCTACATAAGCAACACGGACATTTGGATGTCTTTCAATAATACCTTTGTTTGGTTCTAATTCGCCGACTAAAATCTTAATAAGTGTAGATTTACCGGCACCATTTACACCGACAATTGCTACTCTAGATGCCATAGATACCTGAATATTAACATCAATCAATTGTGGTTTAACAGCAGTAGGATATTGAAAGTAACAATTCTTCATTTTTAATACGGATTTTGTAAGCGATTTAACACCTTCAAGAGGACCTGGTTCAGGAAAATTAAACGATACATTATCATTTGTTAATTCATAATATTGTTTTGCCTCAGGTTTTTGTTTAACAAAATCGGATAAATTACCACGATAGAATTTCAATTTCATATTTTCGTAATGAGTAATGTTCGTACAAACAGCATCCAAAAATCGTGTATCGTGTGAAACAATTAAACAAGTAGTTTTTGTCAAACCTTTTAAATAATCAACCAACCATTTTATTGCGAACTGATCCAAATGATTTGTAGGTTCATCAAGAAGTAACATATCAGGGTTTAATAACATAGCACGCGTCAACGCCAATTTCATACGCCAACCGCCAGATAAAGCAGTAACTGGTCCGTGTATCATATTATCTTCAAATCCTACATTTTTTAATCCATCTATAATTTGATCGTTTACTATACCAATTTCAACAACTTTTTCGTCTTTTGCTACATATTCAAGAACACTTGTATCAGAATTATTACCTTGAATATCGTGTTCAACATAGACACTTTTCAAATCTTCTGGAAATTCCTGTAAATTTTTATTAGCAATCGCTTTCATTAATGTAGATTTACCAGCGCCGTTTGGACCGACCAAACCATATTTTCTACCAATTTTTACTTTGAATGGTGTTTGATGTAAAAGAACACGAGTACCATAAGCTAATGAAAATACACAATCACATAAGTTTTCCTCATTATCTTCAGGATTATATTCTTCAACTGTAATAGAATTAATAATAATTTCTTTTATTTTATTTATACTATCAGACAGTTCACTAACATCATCTATAACAAATTTCAAATAAGGTTCCATACATTGAACCCAAATATCATCAGTTTTGATTTCATTTTTCACCAAATTCCAAGTTAAATCAATGGAATGGTCTACCAAAAAATTGCGTTTATCTTCAATAATAAATTGAAAAAATGTTTCCTTACAATTATCAATTGTAAAACTATCAAGTGATTTATTGACGCCTTGATTATAAACATTTGTTAAAACATTCTTAGAATTCAAACAAACATTACGAATTTCTACTTCAGCGATTTCTTCATATCCTTTTGTTAAAACAGGTTCTAAAATAGGATAGAAAATTTTTGCGTAAACAGGATTTTTCAGTAACTTCACCAAAGTTTCAATAACAACAGCAGCACGGCGTTGGTAAATCATTTTACGCTCACGCATAGATTTTGTTAATAAAGGGACAAGAAATCCCAAAGTAGGAATATCAATATCATTCACAAAAGGTGTAGATACCAGAGTATCTAATGCTTTTTGAATTTCTTGTGAAGGGTTCAAATATGCTGAAATAACAATCGGAATAAGATGTTTGATATCAACATTTTCAATAGAACTACATACAGAATTAAAAGTATTCAATGTTTGTGTTTTTACTTCTTTTTTAGGGTCACTACTAATAGTGATTAAATTTAAAATAATATCAGGCATATTTTGAGAAGTAACTTGTGGATAATAAGCAGCAAATTTTGCTAATAAAATCAAAGAAAATTGCTTTATTTGCCATTTCATTGATTTCATACCCTCAAATAAATGCTGAGATAACTTAGAAAAACAATATGGATTTATTTTTTGAATAATCAAATCACCTAGTTTCAGTGATTTTTCATTCAATTTAAAATCAGTAGAATAATTCAATATTTGTTCAAACGAACTTAATATGGATGGTTCCATAAATGTTTGATATTGATTTTCTAACAAATTAATTTGCTCATCAATATCAAATGAAGAGAATGTAAATAACTCAGGAGTTTTTTCCATGAAACCACTAGAATATCTTATATAAACACATACCTTTATATAAGTTGAAATAATATTTTATGTTGAAGTGAAATCTTTATAGTGCGTTCTTATAATTAACAACGTATGGATTACCTTTCAAAGCATCTAAGATATCACTATTATTTCTATCCGTGTGAATGCCTTGATATAAATTATTATGACCTTGTAATTGACCCATATTTGCCACGTCAGCAGATTGATATGGCATGGTTGCGGTGACTGGTCTATTATTTTTCAAGAAATCATCGCGATTAATTTGGCGCATATTGATATTGCCATTCATTAAGCTCATATTTCCAGGAACCATTCTACCATCTATAGTAGAACTTTTGACATCATTATTTCGTTGATTGTATTGTGCTTCATATGATTTCATTTGGCGTGTTCTATCACCAGCACCTGCAACACCAGCATAATAAAAATCACCAGTAGTAATTCTATTATTATTAATTGGTTGATGTTGTGTTGTTTCATAAGCACCACCGCGTTGATTACGGTCAACATTCATATGAAATTTAGAATTTTCAGTAGTTTCACGAATAGTAGGGGCTGGTCTATCAGCAGGATTGAATATATAAGATTCCTTTACAACAGTGCTAGGATTTTGATATGGTCTTAATGTGCCTATAACATTTGTTTTTCTGGTAGGGCGTAATACATCTAATAATGGAGCAACAGCAGCACCTAAACTACCGCTTACTAAACCATAATAACTTTCTTGATGGTTAACACTACGATTATTAGGATAAGCTCGTTTTGCTTTCATTTCAAAATCAGCATCAGTAGCATAATTACGACCATTTGCGTTAGCAATAGCTAAAGGAATTTCTCCTAATTGTTGATTATGGGACGGCATATATTCACCAGTAACATATTCGGATGAATTTTGAAATCCAGCAACACCTACATAATCAGTTGTAGTATGTTGTCTTGCTGTGTCTTTATAAAAAGTAGTAGGAATACCTTGTAATGTTTGACCTTTTTCGGCACCAGTCGTAGTAAATAAACGGTCTTGCCCCAATTCAAAATGACGTTCAGGACGGTTTTTTTCCATTCTTCCCATTTGTTCATGAGTACTTATATTTTTGATATAACTATTAGCAGGGCCTTCATGACCAATCATCATTAATCCACCAGCCTTTGGTTTATTTGCTACACGTAAATCATCCGCTGTTTTAGGTAACCAATTTTCACGCATCATCATACCTGAATTAAAACCATCTGCTCCTTGGGTAGTATAACCTAACCCTAAACCAGGGCCAACTTTTTCATCAGCAAATGGTTTAACATTAGCCATTCTCATACTAGGGTTTACACGAGATTGGTAAAAATCCGTCATATTTGGAGCACCATGAGCCCATTGTTGATTTTCAGATGGTGAAAATAAAGGGGCGGTTTCTTTTTTGATGATAGTTTGAGAACCAGAACCAATATAATTGTCTAAAACACTTTCATTAGAATTATTATCTACATGGCGAGAACGAATATTACTACCAAAAAATGGTACCATGTTGTTATGCTGAAAATAGCTACTATCTACTTTTTCACCAGTCAATGAATAAAAGTTACGTTGCGAATTATCAGAAGCAGAAAAAGAATTAACTATATTAGTAACACTATTTGGATCGAAATATTTATCAGTATATACTCCAGCATTATCAAAACGGTTAGTAGTTGATAAAGAAGAAGTTTGGTCAGTTTCAGTGGATAAAACTGGATATTCATTTGGGTAATTACGATTAGGAACATTCGTATTTGGTAATTCGTTTGCGTTATTAGTAAAATTTTCTTTTTTTTTATTTTGATTGGTTACTACATATAATAATCCAAGAGCAACACCAGGAATAGCAAGTTCCATAATTCTATATTATATAATTATAATACATTTATATAATATTTTTGATTGTTTCTTTAAATTCTATTAAATCATCGTATTCTGTTCTCATAAAGTGTTTTTAAACATTCTTGTTTATTCCCATTCATACAAAGAGAGTGTCCAGATAAATAATATTGTGTATTTTCTGTACCTTCAATAATCGGTATGGATGGAGTAAATAAATCTTTTTCTAAAATACGTGTTTGTATATTTTCATGAAAACCTTTTTCAAGTCCATTCAATGGATTTAATAATGGCGTTTCCCAATTGCTATGTTCTAAATCTCTAAACATCCAAGCTGGATGACTAGCCCGACTTTCTTCAACAAATGGTTGAGAACTTCTATAAGATGGTTGAGAAGTAGGGACAGAATGTATTCTATAATCATTAACATCTACTAAATCTCTATTCATTGGTCTAGTAAGACCAAATAAATCACTTTCTAAATTCACAGTATTATTTCTGAAATTCGCACCCCAATATTGTAAGCGTAATTGTGGGTCTTCAAAAAAAGGCAAATCCATTCCATTTCCAGGAGTATCTAAAAAATATCTCCCACTAAATGTGCTTTCTTCTAATTGTTTTTTTATTCTAGCAGGGTCATCATGAAATCTTGTAAAAGACATATTTATATTGTTAAGTTAATATATATATGGAAAAATAAATTAACAAAAAATTAATTAAACAATAGAGAACTTATTATTATAATAAAAAATTTTTAGCAAATGCCTAAAATATGTCTAAATATGATTGTAAAAAATGAAAGTAAAATAATAACCCGTTTGCTGAAATCAGTATTGCCGTTGATAGATAGTTATTGTATTTGTGATACAGGTAGTACTGATAATACAATAGAAGTTATACAAGATTTTTTTAGAGGAAAAAATATAAATTCCGGTAAAATAATTGTAGAACCGTTCAAAGACTTTGGTTATAATAGGAGTTATGCGTTGAAACAATGTTTGAATATGGATAATGCTGACTATATATTGTTATTAGACGCAGATATGATTTTGGAAATAGATCCTATGTTCTCAATTGATGATTTTAAAAATAATTTAACCTATGATGTATATAATATTTTTCAAGGTTCTCCATCCTTTATTTATAGGAATACTAGATTGATAAGAAACAAAATTGGAATGTCTTATTGGGGCGTAACTCATGAATACTTGAACTCGCCCAATGGTTCAACTACTTTTACTATACCAAAAAATCAATTATTTATAAACGATGTAGGCGATGGTGGTAGTAAACAAGATAAATTCTTGAGAGATATTCGTTTATTGGAAAAAGGGTTAGAAGAGAACCCGAACAATGACAGATATACATTTTACTTAGCAAACAGTTATAAAAATTCAGGTCAATATGAAAACGCTATAAAAACATATAAAAAACGTATCAATTTAGGTGGTTGGCATGAAGAAATATGGTATTCTTATTACTCAATTGGGCAATGTTATAAAGAATTAGGAAAAATGAAAGAAGCGATTGCTGCTTGGATAAATGGATATGACACTTTACCAAATAGAATTGAGAACCTTTATGAAATTGTAAATCATTATAGAACAACAAATAAAAATACATTAGCATATACTTATTATAATTTAGCAAAATATGAAAGAAACAGAAAAACCGAGTTTGATAATTTATTTTTAGAAAAAGACATTTATGATTATAAATTGGATTACGAATTATCAATTATAGGTTATTATTGTAATTGGGATAATTATGATTTAGCCAAAGTAAGTATGAATATTTTATCAAATACAACTACAATTGATTATATTTTTAAAAACGTTCTCAGTAATTATAAATTTTATACGAAAGATATAGCCAATATTCAGTTTAAAAGTACACAACAAAATGAAAATATAAAAAAAATTATCAGTGTTTTAAATAAAAATACAGAAGAAATATTTAGAAGCATGAATATAGATAATGGAGAATTTGTCTCAAGCACTCCTACTATGTGTTTAAATAATAACAATGAATTAATTGTAAATACTAGGTTTGTAAATTATATTATAAATGAAAAAGGAGAATATATAAACAAAGAGAAAATACAAACGATCAATGTAATAACAAATTATAATATAAGTGAAATAAGTAATATTACAAAAAAACAAGAATATATTATGAATTATAATAAAAAATATGATGATATTTATGTTGGATTAGAAGATGTTAGAATAGTTCAACATAATGATAAAATACATTATTCATCAAATCGTGGGTTAAAGATGGGTAATATGGAAATAGAATATGGAATAATTGATTTAGAAAATCCAGAAAAAATAAATTCTACATTAATGAAAATAAAAAATCAAAATCAAATAGAAAAAAATTGGGTATTATTTGAAAATAGCGAAAAACAATTAAAAATGATATACAGATGGAACCCATTGACTATTGGCAATATAGTAGAAATATATGGTAAAGAAACTGAAATAACTTCAAATGGATTATCACCAATATCAAAAATGGAAATAACAGATGAAATTGATACCCCCCATTTTTTTAAGTGGTTAAGGGGATCTACAAATGGTGTCAATATATGTAATGAAATATGGTTTTTGTGTCATTTAGTAAGTTATGAAGAAAGACGATTTTATTATCATTGTATGGTTGTTTTAGATAGTAAAACAATGAAATTAAAAAAATATACAAAACTATTTACTTTTGAAAAATCACATGTAGAATATACATTAGGTATGGTTTTAATAGATGAAACAATATTAATTGGTTATAGTATTATGGATAAAGAAACAAAATATATGGGAATAAATAAAAACGATTTTGAATTCATATATATGTAAATGAATTATAATAAATTATCAAGAAGACAAAGAACACGGTTTATACGATTTTCTATGCCATTGTGTAATACCATATTTGATTATACCATCCAAATGCTTTTTAGTTCCATATCCAACATTTGTATCAAGACCATAATGTTGAACTAATGTAGGATGTTCGCCGCATAATTCTCCTATATAATCATCTCGTGCTACTTTAGCTAAAATACTTGCTGCTGCTATTCCCATATACTTAGCATCTCCTTGTTCAATAGTTACAGCTGGTAATTCACATATATGTTCTTTTCTTTCATCATACCAGCGATATGGTACAAAATAATTACCATCAACAATTGCCATAAATTCATTTTGATAATAGTCATTTTCAATTTCACAACATAATCCTTTTTCTTTTAATTTTTCAATAATATTACGAATACAAGAATGCATGCCACGCATAACTGCTTGTAAAATATTAATTTCATCAATTAATTCAGATTCAACATATTCGGTATGCCATACGAGAGCATTTTGTTTGATATATTCAGCAACTTCTTTTATTTTTTTCTTTGAAGAGAATTTTTTACTATCTTTTATATCTTTACCATCAAATGAACCATCTTTAGGTAAAACAACACATCCGATATATGCTCTACCGAATAAACATCCTCTACCAACTTCATCTAAGCAAATTTCAAATTTATTTTTATTATCATATATTAAATCTAATATTTTAGGTGGAGAACGAGTTTTAGGTGTTTTAGACATATTATAAAGATGATAAACAATTGTATTTTATTCATATTAATTGAAAAATATAATTAAATTCAATTTTTATAAATTCTATCATATATTTTCGTTGTATAATTTATACTTTTTTAAAATATAATGTCATTAAAATTATCACCATTAATGTTATTTTTAATATTATTAATAGTTTTAGTAATATCTATCGTATTCGGAAATATATTGAATTTGGAAAGTTTTGTATCATTCGGTAATAGCGTTAATAATTTGGATAATATAAATATTCCACAATACAATAAAACAAATGCCGTTTATAAACTTTACGATAATTTATATTATGACAATAAAAATGGTAATTTAATTGAGGTTAACTCAACTTCTTATGTTTCTGGTAATACAGACTTAACTGGTTCAACAATTAATACTATCTATGTAACTCCTCGTGAAGGGCAAAGTACAACTACTTATTACAATCAAGTATCCGGAAATACAATGTTAAGTGTAAATACGGATAAAAGTATGTTAAATTCTGTACAATCATCTTACACATCTTGGTCATACCCTACACAAACTACTAATACTGATACATATAACGCATTTTACTTTCCTTGGGATACTAATACTTTTATTCATATTATAAATAAATCCCAAAATCAAAATTTAGTAACATATATGTTTAGTCAAGTAAATACTATGGATCAACAATTGTATAGTAATTCTCCGATTACATTGACAACACCAACAAATAATAATTATTATACTAACATATATGAAGCTGAAAATATATATAGCACTACAAGACAATTATATAAAATTAGTGATTATATAAAATTTGATACTTCCAATGCTAATTTGATAATAAAGTCTACAGACAGTTCAATAAAAGTATATGATAGATATAATAACCCAACAACTATTACAACAGCTATAGCTAATTTGTCAAGTAACATATCAAATCGTTCTTTTGGTTCTTGGATAGTCAATGATGATAACGGGTCAATGGTTTTATACATACATATAGCATTAAAAACACTAATAGCAGTTATCCAAAAAGATGGTACAAATTATAAATTAGTAAATGTTTGTAGATTTAATCAAGATGGTTTTGACAAACAATCAAATACTACTATAAGTAGTAGCTCTTCGGCAATTACTTCTTCTACACCATCTTCTACACCATCTTCTACGCCATCTAGCTCTTCAGCAACTACTTCTTCTACATCCATTAATGGTATGCCAGAAACAGCTTTTTCAGAGTATTTTAAATGGTATTGGTTTTATAAAACAAATCAAAATAAAAATAGTAGTACATCAGAGGATTATATATTAAAAACTCAAATCGTACCACCAGTATGTCCATCATGTCCTTCATGCCCAAATTGTCCAGGTAATGTATGTGGAAATTGCGGTGGTCAAGGTGGTTCAGGTACATTATCCACATCAGGTAATACTGTAGTTCAATCAACAAATATTCCTGGTGCTGTTTCTTCGTTAGGAACTACCGCTGGTGATGTAGCTGGAAAAACAATTGACGCAACAGGTAAATTAGTAGGCGGAGCAGCTAATCTTGGTGAAGAAGCAGTAAAAGGCACTGTTGGCTTGGCTAAAGAAACAACAACTGGTGCTGTTGGATTAGCGAAAGACACTGTAGGGGGCGCTGTAGGATTAGTAAGAGAAGCAGGTTCAGGATTAAAAAGTTTATTAACGCCTCAACCAATGGGTGTACAAACAGGTCAATCACAAACAGGTCAATCACAAACAGGTCAAACTCAATCTCAATATGGTTATAATGGACAAGTATCTAAATATGGAACACAGACAACAGGTGCGGATAATTATTCATATTATGGTGCTCTTCCACAAAAATCAAGTAATTTCATGCCAATTACCGCTGATTTCAGTGCTTTTGGCAAGTAAGCATATATTTTATAATTCAATATAAAATATATTTATTATGCGTTAAATTATATAAAATTTAAAATGATGTAAATATAGTAAAGCATTCAATAAAATGAATAGTATAAATATTAATTCAATATTTGAAAGAGAAAAAATCGCAAATGAGATAAAAAATATTTTATTGACTTTTGATGAAAATTGTAAAAATATAAAATACAAAAAGGGAATATATATATATGGTTCTCCGGGTTGTGGTAAAACACAATTTGTATTGAACTTATTGAAAGAAATAAATTATGACACAATAAAATATGATGCTGGTGATGTTCGTAATAAATCATTAATAGATACAATAACAAGCAATAACGTATCTAATCGTAATGTTCTACAAATGATGACAAAGGAAGTTAGAAAAATAGCGATTGTTATGGATGAAATAGACGGAATGAATAATGGAGATAAGGGTGGTATAACAGCATTAATAAAATTGATACGACAGAAAAAAACAAAAAAACAGAGATTGGAAAATATGACTATGAACCCAATTATATGCATTGGTAATTATTATATGGATAAAAAAATGCGTGAATTAATGAAAGTGTGTAATGTATTTGAATTGAATACACCAACGAATTCTCAAATAAATAATTTGATTATAAAATTAATGCCTAATATAAAATCTAATCAAAAATCATTGAAAGAGAATATTATAAAATACATTCAAGGTGATTTACGGAAATTAAATTTCGTAAATGACATTTATAAAAAAACTCCTGAATTATTGAATAATGAAATTGTAAAAAATATATTTCAAATGAAATCCTACAATGAAGATTCCAAAAAAATTACACAAGAGTTAATAGAAAAACCGATGAAAATGGAAGAACATAATAAATTTATGAACGAAACTGATAGAACAATTGTAGCACTATTATGGCATGAAAATATAGTTGATGCTTTGTCATCTAATCCACAAGAAATATCTTATCCTTTTTATTTAAAAATATTAAATAATATTTGTTATTCGGATTACATAGATAGAATTACATTTCAAAATCAAATATGGCAATTTAATGAAATGAGTTCTTTAATGAAAACTTTTCATAATAATAAATTATATCACGATTATTTCCCAGATAATAAAAAAAAATCAATTGAAATACGATTTACAAAGGTTTTAACAAAATATTCAACGGAATATAATAACATATTATTTATTTATAATTTATGTCAAGAGTTGGATATGGATAAAAAAGATTTATTATCATTCTTTCAAGAACTACGATTACAACATGGTGAAGATTTTTATAACAATGTTGATAAAATGACTGATATTATGAAAATATTTGAAAATTACAATATTACAAAATTGGACGTTAAACGAATATACAGATATTTAGATAAAAATGTTAAAAAAGATATTCAAACAAATATGGAAGAATTTGATGAAGATGATTATGAATAATGTTTAATTTTTATACACCATAATATACATTATTATAATATTTTTCAAATTCATAATTATGTAAATCGTCTCCTGTTCCACATAACCCTATTAATCTATCTTTATGACAAGCGTGACCTATAGTCAAAATTCCAGATAAGGATGCTACTAATAATTTACATGAATTTACAGCTATACAACAATCCGTAAATGATTTTGGAGTATAATTCGGTATATTTAGATTAGTATATTTTACAAATTCATCATAGTCAAATTTATCGAAAGAAATAAATATTAATGAATTACCAAATATATTATATAGTTTATGAAAATCAATATTTATTGGAGTTCTATAATTCATTATATTGATTAACACTTTGTCTTTCCAACTATCATGATAATCAATATTAAACCATTTATGTTTACCCCAATCTACATTATATTTTTCTTTAAATATATTGAACCAACTTGTTTTGTATAATAAATTACTATTGAACCAATCCTCTAAATCAATATCGATTTTCTCGTCATTGAATATCTTGTAATCATATATATATCGTTGCGATTTAATTACATCATAAGTATCATTGTATGTATGTTGTAATCCTTTACTAAATGAGGAATCATTTCTAATATAAATTATACCTTTTCTGCCTGTTTGGTAAAATTTTTCATTTATTATAGACAATACTTGAATAAAATCGCCTAATCTACCACGAGAAATATAATTTATTGGGGTCAAATCAAAAGTATTAATAAGTTCTGTTTTTATATTATAATCTTCTAATATTATTTCATTAAAAATATTATCATTGTTCAAAGGTATTATATTTGGTTGATTAAAAAAGTTTTTTATACTACTTAAATAATTTTCTTCAAACATTATATAATCATATTCAATTGATAAAAAATTAATTTCGGGTATTTTATCATAAATAGTTTCTATATTATTGATTGTAATTTTACAATATGTAGAAGAATAGCTTTTTTGTTCTTTTAAATTAGAAGTAAATAAAATATTAAAAAAATTTTTTAAACGAAACCTTTTTTGATTCAATTCAAATATTGATTGTGATAATATTGAATAATTTTTATCATCGACATTTGTATATTTTATAACATTTGTTGTATCCCAAATTTCACTATTGATATAAAATTAATAAATTGTATAAAAATTGTTGTTTTTCAATATATTCTTTACAAATATGTAATATTTCTAGTTCTTTATTTATTTCAATCAACTTATATTTATCAGTTATATTTTTCCTTTTGATCTCTAAAATGCTATATTTATCAATTGCTTCACCAAAGGATACCTCCAATAACATATTTAAAGAAATAATAAATATTATTTATATAATTTATCATTTGAATAATAATAAATATTATTTATAATACATATAAATATTAATTACATAATAATAAATATAATTAAAATGGAAAAATTTTCAATTTTACAAAATTGTAGAATATGTAATAGTAGTAATTTAAGTGTTGTTATTTCTCTTGGTGAACAATATATTACATCAAGATTTCCAAATTATGGTGATTATACAACATTAAAAACTCCTGTTGATTTATGTGTATGTAATAATAAAAATTGCGAATTGTTACAATTGTATCAAACAGTTAATTCTAATGAACTATATGAATACGAGTATGGTTACCGTTCAGGTATTAACAATAGTATGAGAAATCATTTGAAACAATACAAAGAAGAAATTGAGAATATTATTGAATTAAATGATGGAGATTATATTGTAGATATAGGTAGCAATGATTCTACTATGTTAAATTATTATTCTGATAAATATAATAGAATTGGTATTGATCCAACTGGAATTCAATTCAAAGAATATTATGGAAACGTTCAACTTATACCAAAGTACTTTACTAAAGAAGTATTCAAAAATTGTTATGGTGATGTAAAATGTAAAATAATTTCCTCTATATCAATGTTTTATGATTTGCCAGATCCTGTATTATTTGCAAAAGATATTTATGAATGTTTAGATACAGACGGAATATGGACGTGTGAACAAAGCTATTTATTAACAATGTTGAAAAGAAATAGTTTAGATACTATATGTCATGAACATTTGGAATATTATTCATTGAAACAAATAAAACTAATAGCTGAACTATCAAATTTTAAAATAATAGATGTAAAATTTAATGATTGTAATGGTGGTAGTTTCAGAATATATTTTGCTAAAAAACAAAGTAAAATGTACAATGAAAATAGTATTTTAATAAATAAAATATTAGAAGAAGAACAAGAATATTATAATGCTAATGATAATAATATATATGAAAATTTTTTGAATTCTTGTAAAACAGAAATAAATAAATTAAAAGATTTTGTTGATATAGTAAATGAAAATAATAATAAAATATTTGTTTATGGTGCTTCAACCAAAGGTAACACATTATTACAATTTGCTAATTTAGATGAAACAAAAATAAAATATGCTGTTGAAAGAAATAATAAAAAAATTGATAAAATGACAAGTACCGGTATTAGAATAATTAGTGAAGAATATATGAGAGAAATCAAACCTGGCTTCTTATTAGTCCTTCCATACCATTTTCGAAATGAAATAATAGAACGTGAAAAAGAATTTTTAGATAATGGTGGACAATTGATATTTCCATTACCAAATTTTGAAATTTATTCAGCTAAACCGAAATTATTAATTACTGGGTGTGATGGATTTATTGGTTCTTATTTAAAAAATGATTGTTCTGAATATTCTTTGTATGGAATCAATAGAAATATCAATTGTAACGAGAGAAATATTATCAAGAAAAAAATCGATATGAATAACATAAAAGAAGTTGAAAATATAATTAAATTAATAAATCCTAATATTATCGTTCATTTGGCAGGAATATCAAGTTCTCAATATGCCTTCAATAATCCAATTGAATCTTTAAATTGTAATGGTATGATAACCGCATATTTATGTGACATAATTCATAAAAATAATTTAAAAACAAAATTATTTAATGCTTCTAGTAGTGAAATTTATAAAGGGCACGTAAATTATACAACTCACGATAATGATACATATAAATATAATAATCATCCTTATTCTATTGGTAAAATATTAGGTCATTCAATTGTTGATTTTTATAGGGAAACATACAATTTACCATTTTCAAATGGAGTTATTTTTACTACTGAATCTTCAAGAAAGAATCAAAATTTTTTATTTAGTAAAATAATTAATCATATAAAACAATGGAAAAACAATGATAATAGTCATTTAGTATTAGGTAACCTCGATTCATTTCGTAATATCATTCACCCCAAAGATGTTTCAACTGCGATTAAAACTATTATAAAGGTTGAAAATGGCGATAATTATTTGATATGTAATGAAAAAAGTTTTTTAATATATGATCTTGTAATTGAATTGTATAAAAAGTCAGGAATAAACTTATATGAAAAAGATAATATATTATTCTGTTCTTCAATGAATATACCAGTAATTAAATTTGAAAATTTTAAAGATATAGAAAATAAAATTATAAATATAAAAGGACAACCATCTAATCTATACAAATTAGGTTGGAGACACAATTATTCAATGAATGATATTTTGAATGAATACATATCATCAATTATATAATACATATTTCAAAGACATTTTTTGCAAGGGAAAATTTTATAATGACAAACAAATTGTCATTATAAATAATAATATTATTTCATTTTAACATTTTACTCATCTTCAACCATAAATTGAGGTGTAGTTTTAGAAACGTTTTCAGTTATATCAGGAGCTGTAGTAATATATTCATCTCCGATTTTTTCTTTAATTTGAATTTCAGGCTCAGGTTTTACAGCTACTGATTTTCGGTTCAATTCAATAATTTTCATCTGTAATTGAACAATCATTTTTTCAAGTTCACCTACTCGTTTAGAATATGTTTCATTTTTTTCTTTTAATTCACCGATAAATTGTTGTTGTTGTTGCATAATATCAACTGCTTCTCGAGGTGAAATAACAACAGGTTCTTTTCCAGGTTGTTGTAGGATAATTTGATTTGCGTTTTTTTCATTATATTCTTCTTGTGCTTTTTTCAACATTTCAGCGCGTTCAGCTTCAATCTTTTTTATTTGTTCTAATACATCTGGTTTCATTTTTGGTAATCCTGGTTCATATTTTTCAAGTAATTTATCAATTTTATTCAAGAAAAAATCTTTAATAGGGTCTTCATCTGTAAATTTAATAAAATCATTTACTGTTTTTGGTGAATCTTTCAAATAATCTGGATGTGGATTTTCTAACATTTTACGTTTATCAAATGTATTATGTTCATGTGAAAATACTAAAATAGTTTTCATAGGGTCTAATTGAACAAATGGAATAGTATAATCTTTCAAAAATGCTCGTTCTTCTGCTAAGGCAGCGTGGTCTTCGTATCTTGTTTGTTTCAATAATTCTGCCTTGAAAGCAAAAGTTCCAGCGGTAGCATGATTTGGGCCATAAGGACCACATTGAACCATTCTTTTTAATCCTTTAAAATAAATATATATTTCACTAGACCCAGCGCATAGTGCTTCTTTATTACCTTGTAGTCTTTCTACAGCGTGAGAAATTCTATCAGGTGGATAATAGTCATCATCATCCATATAAACAATTATAGAACCTTTGGCGTGTTTATGCATGTAATTACGTTTTGTACCTAAAGGAACTTTTTCAGGCAATTCAAAATATTTAATTTGAGGGATATTTGCTTTTTCTACTAAATCTTTTATTTTATCGGTTCCATCATCCACAATAATCCATTCAATACGGTCTTTTGGATAATTTTGATTATTAAAACAACGAAACATATTTTCAATAAATGGGCGCCTGTTAAATGTAGGGGTACATACACTTACAAATGGAAGCTGCTTTTTCTTATTATTTTTTCCCATCTATATATATTTTATTGTTTTATTTTTATGTAGTTATATACGAAAATTATTATTTTGCTATTTCAAGTTTTATTATTTAAGAAACATATTGAATAGTATTTATTTTTAGTTACTTGATATAGTAAAGGGTTTCTTTAATTAATTTGTTTTTCAATTATTGGTTTTAGAATTTCTTTTGCTAATTCAGAAGCCAATCTAGTAATTTCTGCAAACATACTTAATGTTTGGTCATTCTTTTCTGAAGTAGGGATTGGATTTATATTGTCATTGAAATCCAAATATATTTGTCTAGACATTATGTAAAGTAAAAACAAAATAAATGAAATTGTAACTGTAATCATATTAAATCTTAAATTATCATTTTTGATAAATTTTGGTTTAAGATAATCAGCCATAGCAAAGATAAAAACTGTCATACAACCGATGCTTAATATATTACTATATAAGAAACGATCCATAGCAAAATTCAAACCATTTTTAACAAAAGATTTTTTACTTTCATTATTGTCTTTAATAAATTCATTGATTTTTTCAAATATATTTTTTTGATTGATTGTAGCACCGAAAAATTCAGCAATTCCAACATTAAACAATATGCCGAAAAAGGACTGATATAAAATATAAAAAACACATAAAACACCACCTATAGGAACACTTGTTAACATTATAAAAATAAATCTCAAAAAAGCAGTAACAAGACTAAAAGGAAGACCCATAAAAAAATCAGCAAAAGAATGGAAAGTATATCCAGGCGTTTTTACAACATAACCAAAATTATATGTTCCAAAGAAATATCCTAATATCAAAATAAAGTACATTATACCTATAATAATATTATTAGTATTTCCTTTCAAAATATCCTTCAAAAATTTAAATAACCATTGAGACCAATATTGAATAAAATATATCATAAGGATAAATATAAAAATAAAACAACCCTTTAAATTGAAAACTATTTTACAAATATTTGGTATTTTTTCCATCATAATATTTTGTAAATATTCTACAAACATCAAACAATAAATAAAAAAATAATTTATAAATTTGTAAATCATTCCCCAAAAATCAATTCTATTAAAAGATTTATTCTGAAAATCATATGTATCTAAAATAGGAGTTTTATACCGATGACCTAGTAATTCTGATTCTACATTATCGTTATGATTATATCTATAATACATCAAAAAAAACCAATTGTAACAAGCAAAATAACTTAATAAAACGGTTTCAAACCAACCGATATATTTTTTAACTACCAAAACATCACTATATTCTGGTTTAGTTCCAGAAAAAGCACGAGCGAACAAATATGCTTTGTCATAATTGAATTTATCTATTTTTTTGAATATTTTATCAATAAAATTAGATAAAATAACTCGTGGGTCTGTGCTTTTATCTCCTGAACTTGGAGTGTCTACGCCATCAAAATATTCATCTGGTAATCCTAAAAAATTAGGATCATCTGTACTAACATGACCTTCTAACCCCTCTATAACTACATTATTATTTACGTTTTTTGATTGGTCTTCATTGGTTTCTTCTTCAATTTCATTAATATTTTTTAATGGTTCAATTCCTTTATAATTTTCAAAAATTAATTTTTTATTTTTTTTTTTTTTTTTTTTTTTTTTTTTTTTTTAATTTTTATTTTTTTTTTGTAATTTTTTTTTTTTTTTTTTTTTTTTTTTTTTTTT